>VFSW01000067.1_pt1 | contig 122759 bp, 113 predicted proteins | sample 5358111 | NCBI WGS metagenome assembly VFSW01 (sample SAMN11554181, study PRJNA540505) | mine drainage metagenome | isolation source: sediment from site ElyBrook_90M | place: USA: Ely Copper Mine, Vershire, VT | collected 2017 | reverse complement strand
TTATCCATGACACCTGTTCTTATATCCCCGCCGACTGTTGAGCCGGTGGCGCTGGTTGATGTCAAAAACTGGCTGAAGGTCGATGTCACCGACGATGACGGGCTGATCACTGGATTGATCACCTCGGCGCGCATGATGATCGAGCAGGCGACGCGGCGGCGACTGATCACCCAGGGCTGGCGGTTGATCCGCGATGCCTGGCCGGAATCAAACCTCATCGCCGTTCCGCTCGCGCCCTTTGCGGCGCTCACCGCCATCACGGTGTTTGACGTCAACAACAATCCCCAGAGCCTTGGGATCAACCTGCCCTTTATCGACACCACGCCCGATGCGGCGCGGCTGTTGTTCGCCACCGCCCCTTTGGCCCCCGGTCGCGCCATTGCCGGGATCAATCTTGATGTCACCATCGGCTATGGCGCGACGGGCTCAAGCGTGCCGCAGCCGCTGCTGCAGGCGATCTATATGCTGGTGGCGCATTGGTATGAGAACCGGGGCGATGTTCTGGCGGATTCTGGTGCGGTGCGCCTGCCAGCCTCGGTCGCGGCGCTGATCGCACCGTTTCGCGCCGTGAGGCTGACATGAAGCCCCCCGCGACCGGGGCGCTGCGCACGCGCCTGACCCTGCTGCAACCGGTTGACGGCATGGATGACAATGGCGGCTTCACGCAGAGCTTTACCCCGCTGGCAACGCTCTGGGGCGAGATTGTGCCCAGCCATGCGCGCGACCGCTTTCGCGCCGAGCGCATGGAGGTGAGCATCACCCATCACATCACCATCCGTGCCTTTGCCGGGCTCACCGGCGAGATGCGGCTCGCGACGCCAACCCGCAGCTTCCTCATTCACGGCTATGAGGATGTCGATGCGCAGGCGCGCTTTGTCCTGTGCCATTGCGAGGAAATCCGGCCATGAGCGCTTCACCTGTGACGGCGCTGCGCGCCGCCATTCGCAACGCCTTGCTGGCTGATGCGACGCTGACCGCCATGCTGGGCGGCCCCAATGTGTTTGACGAGGCCCCACGCAGCGCCAACCCGCCCTATGTCACCTTTGGCGATGCCCTCTGGCGCGATCTTTCGACGCGCTCCGACACCGGCGCTGAGCAATTCGTTATTCTCAATGCCTGGTCGCTGGAGCGCGGACGCCATGAGGCGCTCGACATTGCCACCCGCGTGCTCGGCCTCATTCAAGATCAGCCGCTCGTGCTGACCGGCTTCAATCTGGTCAATCTGCGTCTGGTGTCGCTGGAGACAAGGCGTGAGCACAATGGCCGTTTCGCCCGCGCCAGCCTGAAGCTGCGCGCCTATACCGAGGCGCTTTGAGCGCGCTCTTTCATTTGGAGACTGTCCCATGGCCGCCCAAAAAGGCAAAGACCTGCTGCTGAAACTCGATGATGGCACCGGCACCAATACATTCATCACGGTGGCAGGGCTGCGCACCCAGCGCTTTTCGCTGACCACCGACAAAGTGGATGCAACCTCAGCCGACTCGCCCGGCCGCTGGCGCGAGCTTCTGGCCGGCGCTGGCGTGTTGCGCGCTTCGATCACCGGGGCAGGCATTTTCAAGGATGCAGCCTCCGATGCGCTGATGCAGCAGAATTTCTTCAACGGCATTGTCGGCAACTGGCAGGTGGTTGTGCCAGCCTACGGCACCATTCAGGGGCCGTTCCTGATCAGCACGCTGGATTATCGCGGCGAGCAGGCGGCGGAAGTGACCTTTGACATTTCGCTTGAATCCGCCGGAGCGCTGACGTTTACGCACGTGTGATTTCGAGCGCCGCGAAGCAACCCGGAGGCTCGCGAAAACCCTCTGTCGCTTCGCCCTGTTGCTCCTCGCCGTATCGTAGATGGTTCCCCCATTCTCACTGTTCACAGGATGATTTTCCCATGCCGAACCGCCAGCGCGGCGAGATTGTTGCTGAATTGGGTGATGCGACGTTTCATTTATGCCTGCCGCTCGGGGCCCTGGCCGAGCTTGAAAGCGCTTTTGGCGCGGACGGGCTGGCGGGCCTCGCGCGCCGCTTTGAGGGCGGGGCGGTGTCGGCAAAGGATTTGCTGATCATCATTGGTTGCGGCCTGCGCGGGGCAGGGCACAAAATTGCCGACGCCGAAGTGGCACGCATGAGCGCTCCCGGCGGGGCGGCGGGCTATGTCCGGATCGTGGCCGATCTTTTGGCCGCGACATTTGGTGCGATGGCGCCAGGCAAGGACGAATCCCGCCCCCCTCCGGTGCCGCAGGACGCCTGAACGGCTCAAAGGCCAGCCCCTCCCAGCCTCGTCCTTTTCCCTGGGACGAGGCCATGGCTTTTGGTCTCGGCGTCCTGCGGCTGTCGCCGACAGACTTTTGGCAGATGACCACGCGCGAGCTGAACGCGGCTTATGAGGGCATTTATGGCCGCGCCGCGTCGAGCCTGACGCGCGACAATCTTGAAGGCCTGATGGCGATGTTTCCCGATGCGGCTTGAGCGACAGAGGTGATCCATGCAGACTGATCCGCAACAAGCGGCCTCCCCAACCGCCTTTTCGGCGCAGGATTTGAACGAGATCAAAACGGCGCTAGATGGCATCGGGCTTTCCAGCGACAAGGTGGCAAAGTCACTGTCCAACGCCTTTGCCAGCGCGATTACCAGCGGCAAGAGCTTCCAGCAGACCTTGCTGGCCATTGGCATGAGTCTCGCCAAACTGGTGATTTCCAGCGGCACGCAGACGATTTCGAGCGGATTATCCTCGCTCCTCTCATCGGCGCTGAGCGGCCTTGGCGGGGGTGGTGGCGGGGTCGTCCCCTTTGCCGAAGGCGGCGTGGTCTCCAGCCCGACCTTCTTTGGGATGGGCAAGGGCACTGGGGTCATGGGCGAGCGCGGTGCCGAGGCCATCATGCCGCTGGCGCGCGGCCCCGACGGGCGGCTCGGCATTGCCGCGCATGGCGGCACGCAGGGCGCGTCGCCGGTGCATGTGCATATTCATACGCCGGACATTCAGAGCTTCAGGCAAAGCGAGGCGCAGGTGACAACCTCGCTGGCCCGCGCCGTGGCGCGCGGCCAACGCGGCCTTTGAGGGGTTTATTCCATGTCGTCTTTTCACGAAATCCAGTTCCCGCTGGATATTTCCATGCGCGCCAGCGGCGGGCCGGAGCGACGCACCGATATTGTCGCCACCGGCACCAATGCCGAGGAACGCAACGCCCGCTGGGCCAACTCGCGCCGCAAGTTTGAAGCGGGCTATGGCGTGCGATCGCTCAATGCCATTGCGGCGGTAACGGCGTTTTTCGAGGAGCGGCGCGGGCGGCTTTATGGCTTTCGCTGGCGCGACCCGGCCGATTTCAAATCTTGCCTGCCAGCAGCCAACCCCACGTCGGGCGATCAGGTGATCGGCACCGGCGATGGCAAGACATCGGTGTTTCAATTGGTGAAAACCTACGGCGCGGCCTTTGCCCCGTGGCAGCGCGTCATCGCAAAACCGGTGGCAGGCTCGGTGGTCGTGGCGGTGAATGGCGTGGCGCTGAATGCTGCCAGCGACTTTACCTGCGATGCCACAACCGGCCTCGTCACTTTTGCTGCCGCCAGGATCCCGGCTGCCGGTGTGAGTGTGACGGCGGGCTATCTCTTTGATGTGCCGGTGCGTTTTGACACGGATTATCTGGCCATTGACCTCACCGCCTTTGTGGCAGGCGATATTCCGAAAATTCCGGTTCTTGAAATTGTTCCTTGATGCAATGGGTGATGTTTCATGAAAAATCTTGATCCGGCACTGGCGGCTCATCTGGCCACCGGCGCAACGACGCTGTGCCATTGCTGGCGGCTGATCCGGCGCGATGGCGTGGTGATGGGCTTTACCGATCATGATGTTGATCTTGTAGTATCGGGCACGCTGTGCAGCGCCCGCACCGGCACTGATTCAACCGCTGCCGAGCAACTGCTGGGGTTTGGTGCCGGCGGTGGCGAGGTGACGGGCGCGCTCGCCAGTGCGGCGCTGAACGAAACTGATCTCGCCAATGGCCTTTATGATGGTGCTACCATCGAGACCTGGCTGGTGAATTGGTCAGATGTGACGCAGACGCTGCTGCTTGACATTCACACGCTGGGGCAGGTCGCGCGCTCGGAATTTGCCTTTTCGGCGGAATTGCGCTCGCTGGCGCAGGAATTTGATCAGGAGCGCGGGCGGCTGTTTCAGCTCGGCTGCGCGGCTGACTTGGGTGATGCCCGCTGCAAGGTGGCCCTGACGGGCGCGACATTTGTGGCGCAAGATCAGGTGAGCGCCACCGACGGGCGGATCTACCTTGCCGCCGCGCTGGCGGGCTATGCCAATGACTGGTTTTCCGGCGGCGAAGTGACCTTTACATCGGGCGCGAACAAGGGCGCGACGTTCATCATCAAACAGCACTCGGTCTATGCCGGTGCCAATGCGCTGTCATTATGGACGCCGACCGCCAATCCCATTGTTATCGGCAATACTTTCACGGTCTCGGCGGGCTGCGACAAATTCTTCGCCACCTGCCAGAACAAGTTCGCCAATAGCCCTAATTTTCGCGGCTTTCCGCATATTCCCGGCAATGATCTGGTGCTGCAGTTTCCAAGCCAGGCTGATCTCAACATGGATGGCGGGAGCGTGTTCAAATGAGCGGCCTGGGGCAAATTTCGCGCGCCGACATCGTGCTCAGCGCGCGCCGCTGGCTTGGCACGCCCTATCAGCATCAAGCCTCGCTCATCCATGTGGGGTGCGATTGCCTCGGCCTGGTGCGCGGCGTCTGGCGCGAGGTGATCGGGCCCGAGCCTGAAGCCGTGCCGCCTTACAGCGCCGATTGGGCCGAGGCGGGCGGGCGCGATGATTTGCTTGCGGCGGGCATGCGCCATCTGAAGCCGCGCGACAAGACGGCCTGGTGCCCCGGCGATGTGCTGCTGTTTCGCTGGCGCACGCATGTGCCCGCCAAACACCTCGCCATTGTTTCGGCCTCCGACATGATGATCCACGCCCACGACGGGGCGAGCGTGGCCGAAGTCGCCCTCTCGCGCTTCTGGCTGCGCCACCTTGACCATGTGTTTGCCTTTCCAGGTGCTGAAGATTGAAGTCACTCGTTCAGTGGCACCAATTTCAAAACCACACGCTGTCATTGCGAGCGTAGCGAAGCAATGACGGCGAGAGGTGTAGCCAGTTTTATTTGTGCCAACTCGCATCGCGACCCCACTTCATTGAGGTTTTACCATGGCCACACTTGTTTTACAGGCGGCTGGTGCGGCGATTGGCGGCATGTTGGGCGGGCCGATGGGGGCGATTGCCGGGCGCACGCTGGGCGCGATTGCCGGCGGGGTGATCGATAACCGGCTGATGGGCTTTCTCACCCACGCGCAAATGCCGCAGTTGCATACGCTGAACGGTCTCGGCTCGGTTGAGGGCACACCGATTCCCCGCGTCTATGGCCGCGCGCGGGTAGGCGGACAGGTCATTTGGGCGACGCGGTTTCTGGAAGTGAACGGCCACCAAAGCGCGGGCGGCAAGGGCACCGGGCCGCGTGTCACAACCTATAATTATTATGCCAATTTTGCGGTGGGACTCTGCGAGGGGCCGATTGCTTACGTTCGGCGCGTCTGGGCGGATGGCAAGGAAATTGATCTGACATTGCTGAATGTGCGGATTTACCCTGGTGATGAGGCGCAAACTGCGGACCCGCTGATCATCGCCAAGGAAGGCCTCGCCCCGGCCTATCGCGGCATGGCCTATGCCGTGTTTGAACTGATGCCGCTCGCCAATTATGGCAATCGCATTCCGCAACTGAATTTCGAGGTGGTGCGGCCGGTGTCTGGCCTTGCGTCGATGATTCAGGCGGTTGATCTCATTCCCGGCGCGTCGGAATATGCCTATTCGCCGCTGGCGTTCACCAACAGCCTCGGCGCGGGCAGCAGCGTTTCGGAAAATCGCCACCAGTTGCAGCGCGTCAGCGACTGGACGGCCTCGATGGATGCCCTGCAGGCGCTGTGCCCTAACCTGAAGAATGTCGCGCTGGTGGTGGCGTGGTTTGGCAATGATCTGCGCTGCAGCTCATGCACGATCACGCCGCGCGTTGAGGATACTTCCAAGCTGGTGCTGGGGGGTGACTGGCAGGTGGCCGGGCTGGCGCGCGGTGACGCAACGCCTGTCTCGCTATATCTGGGGCAACCGGCCTATGGCGGCACGCCCACGGATGCCTCGGTGAGCGCCGCCCTTGAGGATTTGAAGGCGCGCGGCCTCGGTGTCACCTTCTATCCCTTCGTGATGATGGACATTGCTGACGGCAATGCTCTGCCTGATCCATGGTCTTCGGCCTTGTCGCAGGCTCCCTATCCGTGGCGCGGGCGCATTACCTGCACTCCCGCAGCGGGCTTGCCAGGCACGGTTGATGCCACGTCGGCAGCCGGGGTGCAGGTGGCGGCGTTTTTCGGTTCGCCAAGCCCGCCTGCCGGTGAATGGTCGTTCCGGCGCTTCATTCTGCATTATGCCGGGCTTTGCCAAAGCGCCGGTGGGGTTGACACCTTTCTTGTTGGCTCGGAACTGGCCAGTTTAACGCGGGTGCGTTCTGCCAGCGGTGTCTATCCGGCGGCGCTGGCGCTGGCGCAGCTTTGCGCGGATGTGAAGGGTCTATTGGGGGCATCGACCAAGGTGTCCTATGCCGCCGACTGGAGCGAATATGGCACGCATGTCCTGAATGGCGGCGCGGAGGTGCGGTTTCCGCTTGATGCGGTCTGGGCCTCGCCACACTGCGATTTCATCGGGCTCGATGCCTATTGGCCGCTCTCGGACTGGCGCGATGGCACGGCGCATCTGGATGCACAGATCGCCACATCGGTGCATCAGCGCAGCTACCTTGCGGCCAATGTGTCGGCGGGCGAGGCCTATGATTTCTATTACGCCACAGCAGCGGATCGATTTGCCCAGGTGCGCACGCCGATTGCCGACGGGGCCTATGGCAAGCCCTGGATGTTTCGCGCCAAGGACCTCATCGGGTTTTGGTCAAATCCCCATGTCGAGCGGGTCAATGGCGTCGAGCTTGCCACTCCAACCGCTTTCGTGCCGATGTCAAAGCCGATATGGCTGATTGAGACCGGCTGTCCGGCGGTGGATCGCGGCACCAACGCGCCCAACGTGTTTCCTGATCCGAAATCATCGGAAAATGGCCTGCCGCCCTTCTCGCGCGGCGGGCGTGATGATCTGATCCAGTTGCGGGCGCTCGAAGCGGTCATCAGCCATTTCGATGCGAGCCAGGCCGGGTTTGTGGCTGGCAGCAACCCGCTGTCGCCGCTCTATAATGGCCCGATGGTCGATCCGCAGCGGATTTATCTCTGGGCCTGGGATGCGCGACCGTTCCCGGCCTTTCCGGAGCAATCGGGCGTCTGGGCCGATGCCGTCAACTGGGCGACCGGCCATTGGCTGAATGGCCGGTTGGAGAGCGTGGCCTTGGAGGATTTGCTGCCAGCCTTGCTGAACGAGACACCAGCCTTGCAATCGACGATTGACGTGCCGCAGGTGGATGGTTTGCTCGATGGCTACGTGCTCGACCGCACCTTGACCGCGCGCGGCGCGATTGAGCCGCTCGCGGCGATGTATGGCTTCAATGTGCTGGCCAGTGCCGGGCATTTGCGCTGCGCGCCGTGCAGCCTGAAAAGCGCAGCGACATTGGCACCCGGCGATCTGGTGCCGGACAACCAGGGGCGGCTGGTGACATGGACGCGGGGCGAAGATTCGTCTTTGCCGCGCGAACTGGCCCTGGGCTTTTCTGACAGCGAGCGGTTTTATCGCTCGGCTACCGCTTTGTCGCGGCGGCTGAAAGGCTATGCCGAGCGCGATCTTGAGGCCAATACGGCGGCCATCTTGCGCATGGGCGAGGCGCAGCGGCTGGCTGATATGTGGCTTGAAGACGTATGGGTGCAGCGCGAGACCGCGACCTTCACGCTGCGCCCCGGCCTCATGGCGCTGGAGCCAGGCGATGCGGTCAATCTGCCGGTGGCCGGCGTCACCCGCTTGATGCGCATCAGCAAAATCACCGATGGCGCGGATCGTAAAATCGAGGCCCGGCTGGTTGAGCCCGATGTCTATGACAAGCAGGCGCGCGATAGCCCCGCCTCGCCAGTGGCAAGCCCGGCCATAGCGGGGCCGCCCCGTGTCGCGATCCTTGATCTGGCCATCGCCGCGGCTGATCCGGCTGTGCTGCAATATATGGCGGTGGCTTCGAGCCCGTGGCCGGGCGCGATGGCGGTGTATCAGGCGGCGGATGCGCAGAGCTATAATCTTTTCGCCAGCCTCACCCAATGCGCCATCATCGGCGATACGCTCTCGGCGCTCGGGCCGGGGCCTGCGGGGCGGATTGATCCGGGCAGCACCGTCACGGTCAAAATCGGCTTTGGCACCCTGTCCTCGGTCGGCGATACGCAAATGCTGGCGGGTGCTGCCACAATGGCGATTGCGGGGCAGGATGGGACATGGGAGATTTTCAGTTTTGCCAGCGCGACGCTGATCGCCCAGCAAACCTATCAATTGTCGCGCCTGATTCGCGGGCTCGGCGGTGCGGAGGCGCTCTGCCAGCGCACCGTGCCTGCGGGCGCGACGGTCGTGCTGCTCAACAGCGCGCTGCTGGCGCTCGGCACCGGTGCCTCGGCGCTGGGCGTGGCTGAGACTTACAAGGTTGGCCCGGCCAGCCGCGATTACACTGACGCCAGTTATGTGACGCTGGCAGCCACACCCGGCGCGCTGGCGCTGATGCCCTACGGGCCGGTTCAAGCCAGCGCGCGGCGCAGCGCGACAGGTGTGAGCGTCCAGTTTATCCGTCGCGGGCGGCTCGGCGGTGACGCCTGGGATCAGATCGACATCCCGCTTGGCGAGGCCAGCGAGGCCTACCAGATCGATATTCTCGCTGGCAGCGCTGTGAAGCGCACGTTGAATGTCACGTCGCCAGCGGCGCTCTATGCGGCGGCGGACGAGCTGGCCGATTTTGGCGCGCCGCAAACGGCGCTGTCACTGGCGATTTTCCAGATGAGCGCCGCCGTGGGGCGCGGCTTTCCCCTCAAGGTCACGCTTGGCGTGTCCTGATCCCCAACCAGCAGGCTTTACCCATGAGCAACACCGACCATCTGGCGCTGCCGTTTATCGACGCGGCGCAGGCGCAAAAACATGTCACCCATAATGCGGCGCTCAACCTGCTCGATTGCGTTGTGCAGCTCTCGATCAGTGCCCGCAATGTGCTGACGCCGCCCGGCACGCCTGTTGAAGGCCAGCGGTTGTTGCTTGGCACCGGCGCGACGGGTGCCTTTACGGGCCATGATGGCGCCATCGCAACCTTTCAGGACGGTGCCTGGGGGTTCCTCGCCCCGGTGGCGGGTTGGCGCGCCTATAGCGAGGCCGAAAACCTGCTGCTGATTTATAATGGCACGGCCTGGGCCGATGTGATGGGCACGCTGAAGCAGGCCCAGAACCTGAGCCTGCTTGGGCTCAACACTGTGGCAACGTCGCAAAATCCGCTGTCGGCAACACTTAACAGCGCCTTGTTTGCGGCGTTGCCGGTTGCCGCTTCCGGCACCGGAGACATGCGCATGGTGCTGAACAAAGTGGCACCCGGCAACACGGTATCGCAGCTCTATCAGGACAATTTCTCCGGACGAGCGGAAACGGGCCTGACCGGCGACGATCATTTTCACGTCAAGGTTTCATCCGATGGCGCGACCTGGCATGAAGCCATAAACATTGACAATACCACCGGCGAAGTGACGTTTCCGAGCGGGGCGGCACTGCTGCCCGGCCTCCGCAACCGTCTGCACAATGGCAGTTTTTTGGTCAACCAGCGCAATGTTTCTGGCACGGTGACTTTGGCAGCGGGGGCCTATGGCCATGACCGCTGGAAGGCGGGCGCGGCAGGCTGCAGCTACAGCTTTGCGGCCTCGGGCAATGTCGTGGCCCTCACCATCACGGCGGGCTCGCTGGAGCAGGTGATCGAGGGCGTTAATATCGAGGGCGGCAGCTATTACCTGTCGTGGGTCGGCACGGCGCAGGGGCGCGTGAACGGCGCCGCCTTTGCGGCCTCCGGCCTGCTCGCGGCGGGCATTGCAGGGGGCGCAAATACGACAGTTGAATTTGGCGTTGGCACGCTTTCCATGCCGCAGATTGAACCGCAGATGGCGGGGCAGATAAGCTCAACGATATTTGAACAGCGGCCGGTCTCTTTCGATCTGGCCTTGTGCCAGAGGTATTATTTCCGGCGATGGAGCCGCGGCGGCCTGGCGACGCCGATAGCCGTGCTGGCAGCAACCACTGTCGCCGGTCAGGGGTATTACCTCAATGGGCCGCTCCTGACATTTCCGGTGACGCTGCGGACATCACCCACGGTAAAGCTATCCGCTGTGAGCGATTTCGGAGTGATAGATAACGCCACAAATACTGCCAAGGCCATTGTCTTGTGGGCTGGCGGGGTTCCCGCAGGGACTGTCGATGGCCTCTACATGCCTGTCGGCTTGGCCATCAACCCAAGCAACAATGCGGCGGGTCAAGGCATGTCGTTTTGCGAGATGAATACCTCAGGCTGGATCGAAGCCAGTGCCGAACTTTAGGAGCCCCCATGACCTACACCCTGCATATGGCCGGTGTCCCCGGCGTTGTCCGTGACGCCGACGGCGCGGGTATCCCCGATGATCCGGGCAATCGCGATTGGCAGGCCTATCAAAGCTGGCTGAAGGCGGGGCATCAGCCTCATCCCGCACCTGTTGCTGCCCCGATGGTGGTTCACAGCGTGACCCGTCGGCAATTTTTTCAGGCAGCAGCCCAAAGCGGGCTTGTCACCCAAGGCGAGGCGCTGGGGCTTCTGGCCACAGGAACCATGCCGGAAAAGTTGGAAAAGGCGGTGCAGTTGCTGCCTGCAGCCGATCAATACCCGGCACGCATGATGATCACTGGCGAACCATCCTTCGCCCGCAACAACGCCCTTCTGGTGCATCTCGGCACGGCATTGGGTCTGACCGCCCAGCAGTTCGACGCCCTGTTTCAGGCGGCAGCGAGCGCATGAGCGTTGATGCGCCCTGAACCCAACGCCTTCATCACAGGTGCCCCATGATTTATTCACAAGCCCGCCGGCGGATCAGATCCGGCGATGTTCTGGCATGGCGCGGCCAAGGCCGGATCTCCGATTTTATCCGCCGCGTCACCGGCGGCGATTATTCGCATGTCGCGCTGGCCTGGTGGTGCCGCGATCATCTCTATGTGATCCAGTCACAAGGCGGTGACGAGACCGGGATTTTCCGGCTGTCGAAGCGGGTACGCGAGGGCGACATTGATTGGCTGACCACGGGCATCACCTGGACACCCGCGCTTGAAGCCCATGCGCTCGACCTGCTCGACAAGGATTATTCCTACCTTGCATGTGCGGCTGTCGGGCTCGGTTTGACGCCACCCAGGGGCGGGCAGGTTTGCTCGCTCCTCTGCGCTGACGTGCTCGACCATGCCGGTTTGAAACTGGCACGCCGGGGCATGACGCCGGAAGCCCTGGTGCAAGACCTGCTGGCGCTCGGCCATGAGCGCGTGACACTTCTGCCCGCATAATTCTGACGTGGAGCACAGGGCGAACCACGACCGCCGGTGCTGCCGCGTGATGCCCATCCATTTCTCAATTATCAACAGGGAGATCGCCGCCATGCGCGCCAATTTCGATGCCGCCCTTGCTTTGACTCTGCGCTGGGAGGGTGGTTACAGCGACAATCCCGCTGATCCGGGTGGTGCCACGAATTTTGGCGTGACGCGCGCGACTTTGGCGCATGCACGCGGGCGAGCGGTGTCCAAAGCTGAAGTGAGGGCACTGACCAAAGCCGAAGCGGCGGCAATTTACCGACAGCTTTACTGGGATAAAATCGTCGGTGACAGTCTGCCCAGCGGGCTGGATGTCGCTGTGTTTGATTGCGCCGTCAATTCCGGGCCCGCGCGGGCTTTGGCCTATTTGCGGCAAGTGGTCGGCGTTGCTCCCGGCTTGCGTGCGCAAGAGCGCCTTGTCGCGGCACTTGCCGCGCTGCCTGCCGACGAAATTATCCGACGCTACACAAAGGCACGGCTGGCCTTTCTTGAGCGCTTGAAAGCCTTTCGCATTTTCGGGCGCGGCTGGAAGGCGCGGGTGCTGGCGGTGGAAGCCGCCGCGCTGAGCCTGGCCGCCCCATCCTCTGCCGTCGCCTTGGGCGGCGGTGTCACCGGGGTGCCAGTGCACCCGCAACAACAAGGAGTTATCATGGAAACAGCTGGAAAAAACATGGGCGAGACCAAGCCGTTCTATGCTTCGCAAACGGTGTGGTCGGCGCTGGCGGTCATCGGCTCGTCCGCCTGCGGCGGCGTGCTTGCGTGGCGCACCGGCAACATCGGGGCTTTTGGATCAGCGTTGACGGCGCTGCTCGGTGGCATCAATGCCATTGTCGGGCGTTATCGCGCTGTCGCCAAAATTGGCTGAAAGCCCCCGCGCTGAGGCCAAGCGCCCCAAAATTCGGGCGCACTTGCGACCTTGGCCGGATTTGCTATTTTCCGCCAACCGGTGATCTCGCGGCCAGCTTTGGTCGCGCGATTACGTTTTTGCCCGAGCGCACTCATTCATGGCCGGTTCAGACGGCTTGTAGCAGACAATGTCCGATGAAAATTTTCAGAATGCCAAAGTCTTGGAATGTTGCTGCGATGATTGCGCCATTGTTGTTTTTTGCGTCACTGGGCAATGCCGCAGGGCTGAAGCCAAAACCTGTGACCCAATGCCTCTCGGTAAGCGAGGCGCGTGTGGCGATCCGCACGCACAGACTGGCGCGATCATTCCCGATCATGCGGCATGTGGCCGCGCATTATCGCAGCGAGGCGCTGGGCGGCAAGCTCTGCCAAAAGGGCGACCGCTTCTTCTATGTCATCACGCTCTTGCGCCATGATGGCCATGTGTTGCACGTCATTGCCGATGCCCATGACGGTGATTTTGACAAAGGTGCCGACAAGGACAATGAAATACACGTACGCATCAAAAAATAGGGCGGAAGGTGCTGACCATGCGGTTATTGGTAGTTGAAGATGACCGCGATTTGAATCGGCAGTTGGTCACCGCGCTGGAACAGGCCGGCTACGCAGTTGATAAGGCGTTCGACGGCGAGGAAGGGTTTTTTCTCGGCGAGACCGAGCCCTATGACGCGGTGGTGCTTGATTTGGGCTTGCCGGGCCGCGACGGAATTTCGGTTTTAAGCGAATGGCGCAAGATCGGGCGCAAGATGCCGGTGCTGATTCTGACAGCACGCGATCGCTGGAGCGACAAGGTGCGCGGATTCGATTCCGGCGCGGATGATTATGTCGCCAAGCCCTTCCACATGGAAGAAATTCTGGCGCGGTTGCGCGCGCTGGTGCGCCGTTCCGCTGGTCTGGCGTCCAGCGAACTCGCCTGCGGCCCCGTTCGTCTTGATACCAAGGCCGGGCGCGTGCTGGTCGAGGGCAACCCGATCAAGCTGACCTCACACGAATTCCGGCTTCTGTCCTATTTGATGCACCATACCGGGCGGGTGATTTCACGCACCGAATTGGTCGAGCATTTATACGATCAGGATTTCGATCGCGATTCCAACACGATCGAGGTCTTTGTCGGCAGATTGCGCAAGAAGCTGGGTGTCGACGTCATCCAAACCATTCGTGGCCTTGGTTATCTGGTGGTTGAGCCCGGCTCCAATCCGTCTGGCAGCTGAATGATTCGTTGGCCAAAGCTCTGGGCCCCGCATCGCGGTTCCATCGCGTTCCGGTTGTTCGTTTCCTCGACATTCTGGAGTCTGGTGATCCTGCTTGGCGCAGGCATTGCCTTGTCGGCGCTCTACCGGCACACCGCCGAGGCTGATTTCGATAACCGCCTTGATGTTTACATGCATGCGCTGATCGCCGATGTGGCGACGGCCGATGATCCGGCAACCGTCATGCCGACGCATCTGGGCGAGCCCCTGTTCGAGATTTCCCTCTCGGGCTGGTATTGGCAGATCACGCGACTGGACGGCGCAGACAAGGCCATACGCACGTCGCGCTCGCTGTTTACCAGCCATTTGCCGCGCCTTGCCGATGAGGGTCTTCCCTCAGGTGAGGGCGGCGCACGGCAGGGCTATGTCATCGGCCCGGATGCACGGGTGCTGCGTCAGGTTGAACGGGTGATCGATGTGGGGGCTGAGGGCAACTATCTCGTGCAGGTGGCGGCCACCACGGGCGACATGGAAGCTAATATCGATAAATTCCAACTGGCCTTGGCCGCGACGTTTCTGGCTCTGGCCCTGGCTTTGATCGGCACCAGCGCTTTGCAGGTGCATTATGGGCTTGAGCCGCTGCGCCGCCTGCAGGAAGGCGTGGGCGATATCAGGCGCGGCGGGCGCGAGCATATTGAGGGCACCTTCCCGGCAGATATTGCGCCACTGGCCGCCGAGCTCAACCTGCTGATCGACGCCAACCGCGCCATAGTCGAGCGCGCCCGCACGCAGGTTGGCAATCTTGCCCATGCGCTGAAAACGCCGCTCAGCATCATTGCCAACGAAAGCGATGCCGACCCGGCGCAGTTCTCGGCCAAGGTGCGCGAACAAGCGCATCTCATGCGCGACCAGGTGAGTTTTTATCTCGACCGTGCCCGCATGGCAGCGCGCGCTGGTGCCTTTGGCCGGTCGACCGACGTCCTGCCGGTGCTTGAATCCTTGTTGCGAACCTTTGGCAAAATCTATCCCGAACGAAGCGTGCATCTGGCCAATCCATCCGGGCTCGCGCCCAAATTTGCCGGCGAGCAGCAAGACCTTGAAGAAATGTTCGGCAACCTCATCGACAATGCCTGCAAATGGGCTGCCGGGACGGTGGTGATCACATTGTCAGAATCGCGTGATGCGGCGGCGCGCAACTTGATCCGGGTGGACATTGACGATGATGGCCCCGGCCTGCCGGAGGCCTTGCGAACGGCAGCGCTGGCCCGCGGACGCCGGTTGGATGAAACCAAGCCCGGCTCGGGCCTCGGGTTGTCGATTGTCGTGGAACTGGCCGAACTTTATCATGGCACGCTATCGCTGGCGACCAGCCCGCAAAAAGGACTGCGCGCCAGCCTGAGCCTGCCGGGGATTGAGTGACGGATGAATGCGGCACAGCCCCGACCAGCGCCATTGCCTAGGATTCATGAGTCATGGAAGCCAGTTGCAAGCGACTTGCCAATCCGGCAGAATATGGTGCTTGCAAGTGTTCGGTCCGGGCCAGGGGTGCGTTATGAAGCGGAAAGTCATTGTCACAGGGCTCCTGCCCTTGTTGGTCGCCGGGTGTCAGTCGGTTGCGCCTCACCCTGTCGTGCCGGTGGCGGCACCCGTCATGCCGATGGCCGCGGCCAAACCCGTCGGGCCACCGCCCGTGCAAGGCGTGCTTGCTGGCTCGCTCGGAGCGGACCTCAGTTCCAAAGACCGCCGGGTGGCGTTCAACAGCCTGCTGGCAGCGCTGAATTCCGGCAAGAGGCAGAGTTGGCGCGGCACCGGCACGGTATTTGGTTATGCAACACCGCAGCCAGGTTCAAGCGTAGCGGCATTGGCTGATTTCGCTTGCAGCACCTATGAGATGCACGTTTTCGTCAATGGTCGGGGCCGCACCGGCAGCGGCAAGGCGTGCAAAGGCGCCGATGGCACCTGGACTTTCACAAACAGCTAGTGGTTTTCGTCCATGGTTTCCGGAGCTTGTCGGCATGCGACAAGGAGGCGATTGGTTTTCGTCGCAATAACGGATATTAGGGCGCGATGATTTGGTCTGTTTTCATCCTGATGACGGCGGGCGCGCTGTTTGGCGTGCTATGGCCGTTTAGCCGCCGGGCTGCTGATGACCCCGCCCAAGGGTTGGCGGGCAATTTTTATCAAGCGCAGGTCGCCGCCATCGAGCGGGATCGGCAGGCCGCCCTGATCAGCGACGAAGACGCGCGCCTCGCCAGGACGGAGGCCGGACGGCGCGCCTTGGCCGATGCTCATGCAGAGGAAGGCGCCAAGCCCAGCGTTGATCGTTTGCGCAAGGTCACAATCGTTGCGCTCATGGTGATGGTGCCCGCGTTGGCTTTTGGCCTTTACGCCAGGATCGGCTCGCCCTCCATGCCGGATCAGCCGCTGGCGGCGCGGCTGGCGGCGCAGGGTGCCAACATTGATGCCAACATCATGATTGCCAAAGTTGAGGCGCATCTCAAAAAGCATCCCGATGATGTGAAAGGGTTCGAACTCATTGCGCCTGTCTATCTCCGACTCGAAAGATTTCATCATGCGGCGGAGGCCTTCCGCCAAATTCTGCACCTGAAGGGTGAAACCGCTGAGGGCCGGGCCGATTATGCGGAGGCTTTGGTGGCCGAAGCGCAGGGCGCGGTGACCCCACAGGCCATGGATTCGTTTCAAAAGGCACTGAAACTGGATCCCGCCAATGCCAAGGCCCGGTTTTATCAAGGCCTCGCGGCAGAGCAGGGCGGCGACAAGGCCCGTGCGCTAACGATTTGGCAAAGCCTCGTTGCCAGTGCACCCGAAGGCGCGGACTGGCTGGGCCTGGTCAAGGCCCATATCGCGCAACTATCGGCCACGCCGCCTGCTGGCCCCCAGGGGCCGTTGGCCGATGCCGTCCGGGCCATGCCGGCAAACGCCCAATTGGGCATGATTCGTGGTATGGTCGCCAAATTGTCGAGCCGTCTGGAAGCCAAGGGCGATGACCCTGCGGGCTGGCAGCAACTCATCCGCTCGCTCGTGGTCTTGAAAGAAAATACGCAGGCAGCATCCGCCTATGCGCGGGCGCGACAAGCTCTGGTTGGCAATCAGGATGGATTGCGCCAGGTCGACGCGATGGCGCAGCAATTGGGATTGAAAGCACCATGACCCGCAAGCAACGCCGCCTCACCATGATTTTTGCTGCGATGGCCGTGCTGGGCTCAGCCAGCGGTTTGGCGCTCTATGCTCTGCGCGGCAATATCGAATTGTTCCTGACGCCAAGCGAACTGGCAAAGGATCATGTCGAACCCGGAACCCGGTTGCGCATTGGCGGGCTGGTGGAAAAAGGCTCGCTCAAGCGCGAGGCCGGAAACAGGATCAGCTTTGCCGTCACTGACAACATACGCGACGTGAAGGTTACCTATGTTGGGCTGTTGCCGGATTTATTTCGCGAAGGTCAGGGCATTATCGCGGAAGGTGTGCTTAAGTCACAAGACGTTTTTGTCGCTGATCAGGTTCTCGCCAAGCATGATGAGCGCTATGTGCCCAAAAGCGTTGAGGAAGATTTGAAGAAACAGGGTCTGTGGCGAGATCAGGCGGCGTTGAACTGACATTCGAGGCGATGCCGGAAGCCAGGTGAGGTTAGGTTGCGATGATCATTGAAGCCGGCCATTTTGCCCTCGTGCTCGCGCTGGTGCTGGCGATAGCGCAGACCATTGTGCCGCTGGTCGGCACCCTGGGGCGCGACCGCCGTTTGGCCGAAACCGCGCCCTCCATGGCCGTCAGCCAGTTCATCTTCGTGGCCTTTGCCTTTGGCGCACTGGCCTATGCCCATGTTGTTTCGGATTTTTCAGTCCAGAATGTCTATGAAAACTCCTATTCAAAAATGCCGCTGATTTATAAAATCACCGGTGTCTGGGGCAATCACGAAGGCTCCATGCTGCTGTGGGTCTTGATCCTGGCGACCTTCGGGGCGGCGGTGGCGCTGTTTTCGCGCCATTTGCCGCGCGATTTGCGCGCCAATGTCCTCGCCATGCAGGGCCTGCTGGGTGCGGTCTTTCTGTTGTTCATCCTCCTGACTTCAAACCCGTTTCTTCGGCTTTATCCGGCCCCGGCGGAGGGCCAGGAGCTCAATCCGATCTTGCAGGACCTTGGCCTCGCCATTCATCCCCCCTTGCTTTATCTCGGCTATGTCGGGTTTTCGGTAACTTTTGCCTTTGCTGCCGCCGCGCTGATATCCGGACGGATCGATCCGACATGGGCCCGCTTTGTGCGGCCCTGGACGCTGATCGCATGGATATTCCTGACGCTCGGCATCGCCATGGGCTCCTATTGGGCCTATTATTCGCTGGGCTGGGGTGGTTTCTGGTTTTGGGATCCGGTCGAGAATGCCTCGCTCATGCCATGGCTGGCGGGCACCGCCTTGCTTCATTCGGTCGGCGTCATGGAAAAGCGCGATGCGCTCAAAGTGTGGACGATTTTCCTGGCCGTGCTGACCTTTTCCTTGTCGCTGCTTGGCACGTTTCTGGTGCGCTCGGGCGTATTGACGTCCGTCCACGCCTTTGCTGTTGATCCAACGCGCGGCGTGTTCATTCTGGCCATTCTGGTTTTCTTCATTGGTGGCTCGCTGGCGCTGTTTGCCTGGAGGGCTTCTTCGTTGAAGCCGGGCGGCATTTTCGCGCCAGTCTCGCGCGAGGGCGGTCTCGTGCTGAACAATCTGCTTTTGACCGCAGCCTGCGCGACCGTGGTGATCGGCACCCTCTATCCCCTGGCCTTGCAGGCCCTGACCGGCGAGAAAATTACCGTGGGGCCGCCATTCTTCAACCTTTGCATCGCGCCCTTCGCGCTGGTTTTGGTGCTGGCCATGCCGTTTGGCCCGCTGCTCGCGTGGAAACGCGGCGATCTTTTCGGGGTGGCGCAGCGGTTGATGGTCGCCGCCTTGCTGGGCCTGACCGCCGCTTTGGTATTTGCCGCGACAAAGGGCGGGCCGGTGCTGGCACCGGTGGGAGCCGGGCTGGCTGTCTGGTTGATCGTCGGCTCGCGGGTTGATCTTTATGGCCGCAGCATTCAGCGCAGTTCGGGGATTGGCTCGGCTGCGGCGCGGTTGCGGGGCATGCCGCGCTCGGTTTGGGGTGCCAATCTGGCCCATCTGGGCTTTGGCGTCACCTTGCTGGGCCTTGCCGCGACAGGGTGGGGCGTCGAGCGGGTGATCAACATGAAACCGGCCACAACTTATGCCCTTGGGCCGTGGCAAGTGAGCTTCGATCATGTGAGGGAACGCAAGGCACCCAATTACCGCGAAACCTACACCATGATGACCATTGGCAATGGCGGCGAAAAGGTGGCCGTGGTGCAGCCCTCCAAGCGCTATTTCCCGGTGCGCCAAATCGACAAGACCGAAGCTGGCATCAAGACGCTTGATCTGGGACAGGTCTACATCAGCATCGCCGGCGAAAAGCCGGACGGCTCGCTTGACGCCAGACTTTACTGGAAACCGCTGGTGTCACTCATCTGGCTCGGGGCGCTGATCATGGGGTTTGGCGGGTTGTTGTCCCTCAGCGATCTCAGGCTGCGTATTGGCTTTGCCCGGCGCGCTGTGCCCAAAACGCTGAAAGCGGCGGAATAAAGCGATGCGTCACCTGCGCCTCATTCTCATGGCTCTCATGATGGCATTCGTCTCGGCAACTTACGCCGTCACGCCCGAGGAAATCCTGCCAAACCCGGTGCAGGAAGCGCGCGCCAGGGCGCTGTCGAGCCAGTTTCGCTGTCTGGTCTGCCAGAATGAATCCATCGACGAATCGGACGCCGCGCTCGCCAAGGACATCCGCACCATCATCCGCAAGGACATTGTGGCAGGCAAAAGCGACGCGCAGATCACGCAGTTTCTGGTAGCCCGCTATGGCGACTTTGTGCTGCTGAAACCGCCGCTGGATCGCGCCACGGTGCTGCTGTGGGGTGCTCCGGCGCTGCTGGTGCTGTTTGCCGGCGTCGTGCTCTGGCGGGCACGGCGAACGCAGGAAAATCTCCCGGCACCGGCACCGCTGAATGCCGAGGAGGAGCGGGAACTGGCAAAGCTGACGGGCGCAGAGTAAAGCAGCCTTCGCCCTCCATTGCCAAAAATTCATAATCCAGCAACAGCCCGGTAAACATCGCCCAGGCATAAACGTCACAACCTGATCGCAGGTCGGGTGGCATGACCGCCGCCCGCCGGTTGAGTTGGAGACCCCCCATGATGAACCATCCTTCCAAAACCCGCACCATTCTGATGGCCGGTGCTGCCGTCGCTGCCCTGTCCGGCGTTGTCGCTGAAACAGGCATTCTGGTTCCGACGCCTGCCTTTGCGCTGGCGCAGGACAATGCGCCCGTTGGCCCTGGCTCGTTTGCCCCCATTGTGAAATCTGTGCGTGGTGCCGTCGTTTCGGTCAAAGTGAAGATGACCGAGAATAATGTCGGCTTCAATTTGCCCAATATGCCGCATTTCCAGCCGGGTGATCCGATGGAGCGGTTTTTCCGTCAGTTCGGCCCCGGTGGCCCGATGCAGCCGCACCCGCGCACCGGGATTGCGCTGGGCTCCGGCTTCATCATCAGCGCTGATGGTTATATTGTCACCAACAACCATGTGGTCGAGAATGCAACGGACGTCACCGTCAAATTTGACGATGGCCGCGTTCTCCCGGCCCGCATTGTCGGCACCGACAAAAAGACTGATCTGGCGCTGCTCAAAATCATCAAGCCAGGCACCTATCCCTTCGTGCAATTTGCCAAGAAATCCCCCGATGTCGGTGACTGGGTGATTGCGGTCGGCAATCCCTATGGCCTCGGTGGCACGGTTACGGCAGGCATTGTCTCGGCGCGCGGGCGGGATATCAATTCCGGGCCCTATGATGATTTCCTGCAAATTGACGCACCCATCAACCGTGGCAATTCGGGCGGCCCGACCTTCAACGCCAATGGCCATGTCGTTGGCGTCAATACCGCGATTTTCTCACCCTCAGGCGGCAGCGTCGGCATCGGTTTTGCCATCCCGGTTGAAGAAGCCCGCAGCGTGATTACAGCGCTGAAAAACAAGGGTTCTGTGACGCGCGGCTGGATCGGTGTGCAGATTCAGCCCGTATCGGCTGACATCGCTGAGAGCATGGGGCTGAAATCGCGTGATGGTGCGCTGATTGCTGAAACCGAGCATGGTGCACCGGCCGAAAAGGCGGGTCTGAAGTCGGGCGACGTGATTACGCAGGTCAATGGCGAGACTATTGCCAATGCGCATGATCTCGCGCGCACGATTGCTGCCATGGCCCCCAACACTCAGGTGAAAATCGGCTATATCCGCGACGGCAAGCCCGAAACCGCTGACATGACGCTCGGCACACTGCCGGACAATTTGCAGGCCAGCGTTGGTCCCCAAGCTGTCACGCCGCCGGATGATCTGAAGGATTACGGCCTGAGCATTGCGCCCGCCGCCACCGTGGCCGGTGCTGGCAAGACCGGCGTGATCATTTCCGAACTTGATCCCAACGGCCTTGCAGCTCAGAAGGGTCTGAAAACCGGCGATGTCATCCTTGAGGCTGGCGGCAAGGTGGTCAACAGCGCCGCAGATCTGCGCCAGGCTTTCGCCGCAGCCCGCAAGGCAGGTCGCAAAGCCGTGCTGCTGCGTGTAAAGACCGGCAATGGCACGCGCTTCCTCGCGATGGAAATTCATGCGGCGGGTTGATCCTGCCTCATAAGAGATCGCCCGCCGCGCCGCTCTTCTCCCGGGGCATGACGCGGTAGGCGCAAACGCCGCCACCGGTCGCCCCACGAGCCGGTGGCGGTTTTGATTCCAGGGGTTTGCTTTGCCCGCGCGCCCCGCGCGCGACATTCGATGGCTTGAGCCACTACCCACCTCAGCGAAGCCGTAAGGGGAAACGGAAACATGGAGCCATAACCAGCCCTGCGCTTTAGGCCGGGACGCCGTTCCGAGGTTTCGAATTTCAGTTGAAAGGCGAGCTTCCACTGCCGCTTCCGCAAGGGGGGCGAAGACGCGCCCTCACCCCCGCTTGCGCGAGATACATGCGGACTGCGAGATCAATGCAAACTGACAGTGAACAGCTCATGTTCCCATGCGTTGGCAATGGCCGCATCGCGCGAATCTGTCAGCAACAGTGGCGAGCCGTCGGCAGACAACAGCGCAAACAGGTCAATCCCCGGTGCGATCTGCGGCGCTTGTGGGAACAACCGCGACACATCTTCCGATTTCATTGGTTTCACATAGGCAACCGCGCCATCACCGAGGTGGGCGAATTGCTCTGGCGTCATCGGCACGGGCGAATGCGGGGCCGAGAAGGAACCCTTAATGTCATACACCATGTTCGTCACTCCATAAGCGCAACCGGGAAATCCCGATCCGCGATTGGTGCGCACTGATCAGTCTCGCACCATAATGTTAATACGTTGCACTATGCGTTCGGGTTCAGGACGCACCAAATCGATGCATAACAAGCCGTTGATCATGTCTGCACCCAGCACCCGCATGCCTTCAGCCAGCAGAAACGAGCGCTGGAACTGCCGCGCGGCAATACCGCGATGCAGATAGTGCCGCTCCCGATCGTCAACCTGACGACCGCGAATCACCAACTGGTTTTCCTCCAGCGTGATTTCGAGCTGGTCACGCGAGAACCCTGCCACCGCCAGCGTTATCCGCAGCAACTCGGGGCTGTTGCCATCCGGCGGAACACGTTCAATATTATAGGGCGGATAGCCATCATTTCCCGCCCGCGTCGCGCGGTCGAGAGCTCGCTCGATATCATCGAAGCCGAGCAGGAATGGCGAATGCAGCGTAGGCAACCTTGTCATGTGAAGCCCTCCTTGAGGCACTCCTGAATGACGGGCCCATAAGGCACCCGACCGGCTGAATATGGGGTGAATGCTGGAGAGGTTCAAGCCCGGCTTGCCCACGCCCTGACGATCACTTAAACGCGAGGCCAGCTTCTCACCGGAAAGGATCACATCCATGCGCCCCGCCCTCTCCCCGCGCGACCGGTTGATTGTTGGCCTTGACCTTGCCGATGCCGATGCGGCGCTGGCGATGGTCACCAGGCTTGGCGACAGCGTATCCTTCTATAAAATCGGCATGGAACTGATTTACGGCACGGGTTTTGATCTCGTGCGGAGGCTGGTCGGCGACGGCAAGCAGGTCTTTGTCGATCTGAAGCTGCACGACATTCCCCACACCGTCGAACGCGCTACCGCGCAGATTGCTCGGCTTGGCGCGAGTTTTCTCACCATTCACGGCTTTGTCCCGACGATGAGGGCCGCGCGGGCCGGCACGGCGGGCTCCAGTCTGCGCCTGCTTGCGGTGACGGTGCTGACCTCATTTGATGAAGCTGACCTTCAGGAAGCTGGATACCGGCTTGGGGTGGCTGACCTGGTAGCCTTGCGGGCGGAGCAGGCGCAGGCCATTGGCATTGATGGCCTGGTGATGTCCGCCCATGAGGCGCAGGCGATGCGGGCCAGACTCGGGACAGAAATGGTGCTGGTGACTCCGGGCATCAGACCGTCATCAAGTGCAACAGGGGACCAGAAACGGGTGATGACGCCTGGCGAGGCTATCCGAGCCGGTGCCGATCATCTGGTCGTGGCAAGGCCGATCCTGACAGCGTCCGATCCTCGTGCGATGGCGATCAGCATCATCGCCGAGATTGCGGCGGCGCTTGGCGAACAGCCGTCATCCGGCCCCGGCCCTCAGGGCCCAGGCGGCAGCGAGGGGCGCTAAAGCCAGGGTTGCGAGTGACAAAGCGGTCAGCGCCAGCAGCGGCACATGCAGCGGCATCAGCCCGCCATCGGCGGCATTTGCGGCGGCAACGCCGAAAATCAGCACGGGAATGGTGAAGGGCAGAATCAGCACCGGTATCAACAGCCCGCCGCGCCGCAGCCCTGCTGTGAGGCCCGCGCCAATGGCGGCAAGCAAGGTCAGCGCGGGTGTGCCGATGAGCAATGTCAGCGTCACCACCCAGACCTGGTTGGCCGACATCGCCAGCAACAGGGTGCCAAACAGTGGCGCAACAATAACCAGCGGCACGATGGTCGAGGCCCAATGGGCGGCGCATTTCACCAGCACCACCAGTTCCAGCGGCAAGATGCTCAGATGCAGCAGATCAAGCGAGCCATCTTCAGCATCGGCCTGAAACAGTCTGTCCAGCCCGATGAGGGTCGAAAGCAGTGCTGCAATCCACAAGATCGCAGCGCCGATGTGGCGGAGCAGCTTTGGTTCCGGCCCCATGGCAAAGGGCACGATGGTGATCAGGATGAGGAAAAAAATCACCCCCATGGCCGCGCCGCCGCCAATCCGTCGGGTCGCACGCCACTCGCGGAGAAACAGGGCCAGAGCTGCGGCACGCATGATGGGGCTTTCCTTATCGATCAGCTTGGGCGGGCGTGAGCCGCAGGTTTGGCGTCAAGGCTTCGGGATTGGTCAAAACATGCAGGATCGCCGGGCGAGCCGCCGCCCGTGCCGCGACAAAAGCCGCTTCAAAACCGGCATTGTCCGTGACGGTTGCGCCAAAGCCGCCATAGGCGCGGGCGAGTGCCGCAAAATCGGGATTTTTCAGCGCTGTCGCCGATACCCGGCCTGGATAATGCCGCTCCTGATGCATCCGGATGGTGCCATACATGCCATTATCCACCACGATGACAATGACATTCGCCTGATATTGCACGGCGGTGGCAAATTCCTGGCCATTCATGAGGAAGCAGCCATCACCCGCAAAGGCCACCACCAGCCGGTCGCGGTGCTCGATGGCCGCGCTCACGCCTGCCGGGACGCCATAACCCATGGAGCCGGATGTGGGGGCTAGTTGCGTGGCAAAGCGGCGAAACCGCAAAAACCGCCCCGGCCAGATTGCATAATTGCCCGCGCCATTGCTGACAATTGCATCGGGCGGCAAGTGCTGGCGCAGCCATAGCATAGCCTTGCCCATATCGATGCCAGTGGGGGCTGGCGGCGTCTCGTCACTCCAGGCCACATATTCGGTCCGCGCCTGATGGGCGGTCTGCGCCCACGCAATCTGTCGGGGCGGTTGCAGCGCCTCGAGCGCGGCGGCAAAGGCCACGGGGCTGGCGTGAATGGCCAGATCCGCATGATAGACCCGGCCAAGTTCGGCGCTGTCGGCATGGACATGCACGAGGCTCTGGCGCGGTTGCGGCACGCCCAAGAGCTGATAGTTCTGCGAGGGCATCTCGCTCATGCGCCCACCCACCAGAAGCACGAGATCGGCTGCGGCAATCCGCGCCCGCAGCTTCGGGTTGGGGCCAATGCCAATCTCCCCGGCATAAAGCGGGTGATCGCCATCAAACAGCATGGCGCGGCGAAATGAGGTCGCGACCGGCAGTTCAAAACGCTCGGCAAAGCGCTGAAAGGCTGCGCGCGCCTCGACATTCCAGCCAGACCCGCCAAGGATGGCGACGGGCCGCGCCGCTGCCCACAGCTGCTTCTGCAAAGCGGCCATTTGGGTCGAGCCGGGCCATGTCAGCGCCGGCGTCGCACGCGTTGCGTCGGCAACCTCGACCTTGTCGCGCAGCATGTCTTCGGGCAGTGCCAGCACCACCGGGCCAGGGCGGCCCTGTCTGGTCAGATGAAACGCCCGCGACAGCATTTCAGGCACCCGTTCAGCGGCAGCAATTTCGGCCACCCATTTGCTGAACGAGCTGAAAACCGCGCCAAAATCCATTTCCTGAAATGCACCGCGCCCGCGCATCGAGCGCGCAACCTGGCCGATGAACAGGATGAGCGGCACGCTGTCGTGCTCGGCGATATGGATGCCGGGTGCAGCATTGGTGGCACCGGGGCCGCGCGTGACGAACACCACCCCGACCTCCCCGGTGAGCCGGGCATAGGCGTCGGCCATCATGGTCGCGCCGCCCTCCTGGCGGCAGACGATCACCTCAATGCCCGAATCATACAGCGCATCAAGCACGGCAAGATAGGACTCGCCCGGCACACAAAACACCCGGCGCACGCCTTGAATGCGGAGTTGATCCACCAGCACCTGCCCGCCGCTGCGCAACGTCGTTCGCCCGTCACCCGTTGCCTGCACCATTCTGCCCTCAATTGTTCCGATGCCAGCCGGACATTGGTTCCAGCGACCATGCAGAGTGCGAAACATCCGGCTGCATGACAAGCCCGCTTGCGGCAATTCTGCCATTCGAATTCATTTGATTCCCGACACCGTGCCGTTATGGTCATGTTTCAGGGATGACACAACCGGGGCATTCTCATGATCATTCGCGCACGCGGCCGTAGAATTTTTTTGGCGACAGTCCTCATGGCATCTACGGCAACGCCGACCTTGGCTTACACGGCCTATGTTTCCAATGAAAAAGGTGATTCAATCACCGCCATCGATACCAAAACTGACAAGGTCATCAAAACCTTTCCCATCGGCCAAAGACCGCGTGGGGTAGCCCTCAGCAATGATGGTACGGAGCTTTATGTCTGTCTCGGCAACGACAATACCGTGCGCGTCGTCGACACCAAAAGCCTCAAAGTCAAATATGACCTGCCCTCTGGAAATGATCCGGAATTTCTGATCGTCGGGCCGCAGGATGGCTTGATCTATCTTTCCAACGAAAATGACAATCTCGTCACCGTCCTCGATCCCAAGACGCATAAAGTGGTGGCAACCATACCCGTGGGGGTTGAGCCCGAAGGCATGGCCATGAGCCCGGACGGCAAATATGTCGTTAATACATCCGAAACCACCAATATGGCGCATGTCATTGACGTCGCTACCAAAAAAATCATCGCCAATGTGCTCGTGGATCAACGGCCACGCGTTGCCCAATTCACCCATAGCCAGTCTGAACTTTGGGTCTCGTCAGAAGTAGGCGGCACGGTGAGCATCATTGATCCCAAGACCTGGAAAGTCACATCGAAAATCGAGTTTGCGGTGCCCGGATTGACCGCGGAGGAAATCCAGCCGGTCGGCATCCGCTTCACCGCCCATGACAAGATTGCCTACGTCGCCCTGGGCCCGGCCAACCGCGTGGCGGTGATCGACGTCAAAACAAAAAAAATCCTCAAATATCTCCTGGTTGGCCAGCGTGTCTGGCAAATGGCGATCACACCCGACAACAAGCAGCTTTGGGCTGTCAACGGCGTTTCCAACGACGTGACCGTGGTCGATATTGCCAGCCAGAAGCCCCTGGTCTCCATCCCTGTCGGTCAGTTGCCGTGGGGCGTGGTGTTTTCACCCAAGTGAGGATCATCGGCAAGTGAGGATCATCGGAATGCGATATATTCTGGCAGGTCTGCTGTTTTTGCTGGTCACCGCGCCCGTAGCGGCACAGACGGCGGTGGCGCTCAATCAGGGTTCGCAGGACTTGACCTTCGTCAATCTGGCAACCATGAATCAAGCAGGTACGCTGAAGCTGGGCATGGTGCCGAGCGGATCAGCCGTCGCCGTGAATGGTCGCAGCCTTTACGTCAGTTCGCAGGCCGGTCGCATGGTCGGCGTCGTCGATGCCGCCAAGCGCCAATTGATCCGCCGCATCCCTATTGACGGAACCCCGCTCGGCGTTGCGGCCGATCCGAATTCCACCCGCATTTACGTCACCGACATCGAAAACAACCTCTTGCTTGAAATAAACCCGCGCAATTCGGGAGTGCTGCGGGTTCTTAAAACCGGAGCTTACCCGGCTGGCGTCGCCGTGACACCCGACGGCAGCAAGATTCTTGTGGCCAACCGCGATGACAACAATGTTTCGCTGATCGATGCCGCCGATTTCCGCCAGGTCGCTCGCATCAAGGTGCGTGCGGCCCCGACCAGCATTGCCATTTCGGCGGATGGTCGCCGCGCCTATGTCGTCAACAGCATGGCACAAAACCTCTCGATCATCGACATTCCTTCCGAGCAGGTGGTGGGTGGCGTCGAACTGGGCAAAGCGCCCTACGCGGTTGCCCTTGGCACGACCCGCGCCTATGTCAGCGAGAGCGGCGACAATGCCATTTCGGTCATTGATCTGGTCAAGCAGCGCGTCAGTTCCACCATCAAAGCTTGCCAGCAACCGAGCGGGCTTGCCGTCGATGCCCAACAACATCGCCTGGTCGGCTTTTGTGCTGGCGACAACCTGCTGGCGACCTTCAACCTCACGACACTCAAGCTCGACGCCCAGATTGCCGTCGGTCAGCGGCCCATGTCGCTCGGCACCTTCATCGTCAATTAAGCGGGCGCGGCCCCGCGGCGTGATAGCCGAGTTGGCGGCCATCGGGCCATTGCACCTGCCAGGCGAGGCGCAGGGTGCGCACTTCCTGCGGCTTGAGGGTAAAATTCCAGAACATCAGGCCGCGCTGACCGGGCCTGGGCTTCGCCGTGCCCGGAGATGTTTGCGGAAGCAGTTTGACGCTGACATCATTGTTTTGCGACACGGGCACGCGATCCACTACCTCGACTTCCACGGGAAAGTCATGGGTATTGGTGATTTCGGTGCTGTAATCCCAGGTCTGCGTGCGGCTTGAACTGATAAACCCCGGCCCGGCTTTGTCGAGATTGACCGTGTGGCGTGCGACCTTGATTCCCGGATCAGCGCCAAAGCCAAGATCGAGCCTGGCACCGGGGGCTGTCAGCGGCACATAGGCTTTGCCGACGAACAAGCCGTTGCGATAAAGGCTCACCGGGCCGGGTAAAAGGGCGATTTTCGGATCATTGGCCAAAATAGCGTCCACAAAAGCCATTTGGCTGAAAGCCGGAGCGATTTTCAGCCGCAATGCCGCTGCGGCCTTGGTGTTGGTCAATTCAAACTGCGCCTGAACGCCTTGGCCACCCAGCGAGACCGTGCCGGGCACCTTGAAGGCGACGTCGATGCCGTGGTGCGTCACTTGCGCCGCCTGGCGCGCGTCAACCATGGGTGCGGCTGCGAATTTCGACATAGTCTGGAGCACCGGACGGGGCGGCGGCGCCTTGGGCAGAATATCAACCAGTTGCGTCGTGACATCCGGCGCTTTGGTCCTGTAGCCGATCGTGCTGTTCGACAGTGTCAGCTTCACGTTGTTCCAGGGCTCGCCGGTCGACTGGCGGACCTCGGCACGACGGATCAGGTTGACATCAGCGGTCTTCGGATCTGACCCCATGCTCAACCGCGCTTCATAAACCGGTGTCCAGCCGGCACCCATCACCTGATAAGTCAAAGTGACATGCGCCGTGATCGCGCTGGCTGAGGTGACCGCCAAGCTGATATCGCGTGAGCGCTGGACGGGGCTTGGCGGCGGCGTGCTGCGCAAACTGGCAAGCGCGGCATCAATATCGGCCTGCTTGGCCTTGGCGACGCGCAATTCATCGCTGGTCTTGGCGAGCGCCGCTTCCAGCGAGTCAAACGCTTTGGACCATTGGTCAATATCCAGCGGCTTGCCATCAAGCGTCAGCTTCGCCGGACTTGTCGCAGCAAAATGCAGCATCATGCCACGCTTGGCCCTGAGCGTGTCGATCACGACTTGTTGGGCGGCGCGCTCATCGGCGAGTTTCTTGATTCGCTGCGCCATGGGATTGGGCGGCACATTGCGGCTCGCGGCCGAGGGGGTTACATCCACCTCACCGAGGCTGACGCCTTTGGCCCCGGCAATGCCAATCTGCAAGGCCTGGCTGTCAATCCCCTGCGGCAGACCCGAAAAAACCACTTCGGATGTTCCGGCGGGCAAAACGACGTCGGCCTCGCGCGTCACGCTGGCGCGACCGGGATAGACCGTCACCTGCGTGATTTTCGAGGCTGCCTGCAGAGGCGCAGCGAAGGCGGCTGGCATGGCAAAAAGGGGTAGCGCGGCGGCAAACAGGCTAAAGTGTTTCATCTGGGCTCCTCGATACCAGGGCATCGTCATGCTCATTAAAACTCGGGCATTTCTGCGACCATGATGTGCCCGGTTCCGGGCGGCGCGGTCAAGCCAGCAGCGCCGCGGCAAAATCATTGTGGCGCGCGATGATTTTGCCCAAATCCATGGATTGCAGCCGCTGATCCTTCACCACCACCCGGCCATTGATGATGCTCAGTGCCACCGTGCCGGGCGTGCCAAACAGCAGCCCGGCGACGGGATCGCCCTGCGCGCCGGCATGGGCGATGCCGCGCATGTCAAAGGCGATGACATCCGCCGCCATCCCCGGCGCAATCTGGCCAATATCATCGCGCCCCAGCACCCTGGCGCCGCCCCGCGTTGCAAGTTCCAGCGCCTGGCGGGCGCTCATGGCGGCAGGCCCGAAGCCGACCCGTTGCAGCAGCATGGCCTGGCGCGCCTCGGCCAGCATGTGGCCTGAATCATTGGAAGCCGAGCCGTCGACGCCAAGCCCGACATTGACCCCGGCATCGCACATGAAACGCACCGGCGCGATCCCGGAAGCCAGCCGCATGTTCGAGCACGGGCAATGAGCAATGCCGGTGCCGCTTTGCGCAAACAGCCTGATGCCTTCGTCATCAAGCCTGACGCAATGGGCATGCCAGACATCGGGCCCCAGAAACCCGCGTTCCTCGGCATAATGCGCCGGGCTGACGCCGTAGACCTCAAAACTGTAGGCGACATCACGGTCATTCTCGGCCAGATGCGTGTGCAAGCCAACGCCCAGTGACCGCGCCAGTTTAGCCGATTCGCGCATCAAGGCATCGCTCACCGAAAACGGCGAGCAGGGCGCAACTCCAACCCTTGTCATGGCGAGCCGACCTGGATCATGCCAGGCCTCGATCACCCGCTGGGTATCCTTCAGGATAAAGGCTTCATCTTCCACCACGCTGTCGGGCGGCAGGCCGCCCTGGCTTTGGCCGACGCTCATCGCACCGCGCGTTGCGTGGAAACGCAGGCCAATATCGTGGGCCGCCTCGATGGAATCATCCAGACGGCAGCCATTGGGGAAAATATAGAGGTGGTCACTCGACGTCGTGCAGCCCGACAGGATCAACTCGGCCATCGCGGTGTGGGCCGAGGCCCGGATCATCGGCGGCGTCAGCTTCGCCCAGACCGGATAAAGCGCGACGAGCCAGTCAAACAATTCGGCGTCCTGCGCCGCAGGCAGGGCCCGCGTCAGGCTTTGCACCATGTGGTGATGGGTATTGACCATGCCGGGCATGACGACATGGCCGGAAAGATCAAGCACTTCGTCGGCAGTGGCAGGCATGTCGGCGCTGGTTCCGACCCTGGCGATAACATTGCCCTCAATCAGCACCGCGCCGTCCCTGATTTCACGGCGTTGACCGTCCATCGTCACCAGCACATCAGCATGGCGAAGCAGCAGACTCTGGCTCACGGCGTCCAACTCTCGACGGGCGCAGCTTCCACCGCAGCCTTGGCTTTGGCCTGATCAATTATGGTCAGCAGCTTTGCAAGAGTTTCGCGCATGTTGAGCCCGGTAGCGGCCGAGATTTTGAGCGGGGTGTGCCCGCAGACCCGCCGCAGCCGCTCCGATTGCTGTTTCAGCTTTGCGTCATCAACGCAGTCAACCTTGGTCAGCGCGACGATTTCAGGCATGTCGGCCAGCATTTGGCCATAGGCTTCAAGCTCGCCGCGCACGGTGCGCCACGCCTTGCCGGCATGTTCGCCGCTGGCATCGACCAGATGCAGGATCACCCGGCAGCGCTCGACATGGCCAAGAAACCGGTCGCCCAGCCCCGCGCCCAAATGCGCACCCTCGATGAGACCGGGAATATCGGCCAGCACAAATTCGCGGTCCGCAAAGCCCACCACGCCAAGATTGGGGTAGAGCGTGGTGAAAGGATAATCGGCGATTTTTGGCTTGGCCGCACTGACCGCGGCCAGAAAGGTCGACTTTCCGGCATTGGGCAGGCCCACCAGCCCGGCATCGGCAATCAGCTTCAGGCGCAGCCACAAGACGCGCTCTTCGCCCGGCTGGCCAGCATTGGCGCGGCGCGGGGCCTGGTTGGTCGAGGTTTTGAAATGGGCATTGCCAAAACCGCCGTTGCCGCCGCGCGCCACCCTGATGCTGTCACCAATCTTGACGAGATCGGCAATCAGCGTTTCGCCGTCTTCTTCGAGAATTTGCGTGCCAGCGGGCACGCGCAGCACGGCATCTGCACCTTTGGCGCCGGCCCGGTTCTTGCCCATGCCATGTGTGCCGGTCTTGCCTTTGAAATGCTGCTGGAAGCGGTAGTCGATCAGCGTGTTGAGGCCCTCGACGCAGGTGATGATGACGTCGCCACCCTTGCCGCCATCGCCGCCGTCAGGGCCGCCAAATTCGATGAACTTTTCGCGCCGGAACGAGATAACGCCGCCACCGCCATCACCGGATCGAACAAATATGCGGGCTTGATCAAGAAACTTCATATCATCCGCCTAAAGCAGGCGCGCAACTTGCGCAACTGTATCAGTATCCGCCCGCGCTTCCAGATGAGTCTGGATGGCCGCGGGCCGGTTCGCAGGCCACAGAATCTTTGGCAGAAAACTGCTTGACTCGCCATTGCGAAGTGTTAGCCTTTTGTTCTCACGACCCGGGAATGGGAGCCTCCCATGTCAGCTTCGCCCTTCGTCTGGTATGAACTTTCGACCACAAGCATGGCCGCTGCGCGGGCCTTTTACAGCGCGGTTCTGGGCTGGGCCACCGATGACGCGCCCATGCCGGGCATGCCCTATATCATCGGCAAAGCTGGCGGCGCGCCCGTAGCGGGCATCATGGATCTTCCGCCCCATTTGAGGCAGGCGGGCGTGCCTCCCCATTGGAATGCCTATCTGGCCTGCGCCGATGTCGACGCTACGGCCAAGGCCATGCAGGCGGATGGCGCGGTCGTTCACCTTGCCCCGACAGATATTCCCCAAGTCGGGCGCTTCGCGGTGATGGCTGACCCGGCCGGCGCGGCTTTCATGCTGTTCAAGCCCTTGCCGAGCGACGCGCCGCAACCCGTTCGCCATGCGCCGGGCACAGTCGGATGGCATGAACTCTACACCTCCGATGTTCCGGGCGCGTTGGCGTTTTATGGCAAATATTTCGGCCTGAAAAAGCTGCAAACCCACGACATGGGGGACATGGGGCCTTATGAGATCTTCGGTATCGGCGACGAGCCACTCGGTGGCATGATGAACCGCCCGCCGCAGGTGCCGGTTTCGGTGTGGAATTTTGTCTTTACTGTAAGCGACATCAACGATGCGGTGGCTCGCGTCAAAGCCTCGGGCGGTCAAATCCTGATGGGGCCGATGGAAGTGCCGGGAGGCCAAAAGGTGGCAAACTGTCTTGATCCGCAAGGTGCGGCCTTTGCCGTGGTGACACCCCCGCTTTAGGGCAGGGAATCGTGCTGGCATTGCAGACGCACAAAGGGACTGTGATCAGTTTGAATCCATGTATAATCAGGGCCGAAGCGCGCAAGTTTCAGGCCTATGGGGGGCGTTGTAATGGGACTATTTCAGGCTTTTGCTGATCATGATGCCCTCGGACTTGCCGAATTGGTGCGAAAGCGCGAGGTTTCGGCGCCTGAGTTGCTGGAGACCGCCGTGGCACGGCTTGAGGCGGTGGAGCCGCAGATCAACGCCGTGCGTGCCCGCCATGACCAACTGGCCCGCGATGAGATTGCACGCGGGTTGCCGGATGGTCCGTTTGCAGGGGTGCCGTTCCTGCTCAAGGACATCACCATGCTGGCAGGAACTTCGCTCACGTTTGGCTCACGGGCTTGGGCTGATTACATCTGCGACCATTCCTCGACGCTGGTCGAGCGCTACAAAGCGGCGGGATTGGTGATTTTTGGCAAGACCGCGACCCCCGAACTGGGCCTCAATATCACGACCGAGCCGCGCCTTGGCGGCCCTGCCCGGAACCCCTGGAACCTCGCTCATTCGACGGGTGGCTCATCGGGCGGTGCGGCGGCCGCGGTCGCGGCGCGGGTGATCCCCATGGCCCACGCCACCGATGGTGGTGGCTCAATTCGCATTCCCGCCGCCTGCTGCGGTGTTTTTGGCATGAAACCTACGCGCGGACGCATACCGGCGGGGCCAGACGTGCTGGAAGGCTGGGCGGGCATGAGCATCGCCCATTGCGTGAGCCTCAGCGTGCGCGACAGTGCAGCCCTGCTTGATGCGACCCACGGACCGGAGGTCGGCAGCCCGGTGCGGATCGCGCCGCCCGAACGGCCTTTTCTGGAAGAAGTGGGCCGTGATGTCGGACGGCTGCGCATTGCCTTTTGCGACCGCCATCCGGCGGGCCTGTCGATGGATCCGGAAATTTGTGACGCGCTGGGGGCGCTGGCAAAGTGGTTTGACGGGCAGGGCCACGATGTCAGCAATGTCATGCCGGATTTTGTCGGGCAAGCTGGCGATGCGCAAATAAAGATCATCGTTGCCAATACTGAAATGGCGCTGCGCAGTCGCGAGACAGCTCTCGGCCGCGCGCTGGGAACCGATGATCTTGAGACCGTGACCTTAGCCATACGTGCCATGGCAAAATCCGTATCAGCGCAAGATTATATTAGTGCGGTATCGACGATGCACACCTTTGGGCGCAAGGCCGAGTTGTTCTTTGACTCGTATGATATTTTGATGGTGCCCACGCTGAACCTGCCGCCGCTCGAACTCGGCAAGCTCAATATGATGAGCCCGGATACCGCGGGCTATCTCCAGTTGAGCGGGCATTATGCGCCATGGACGGCGATGTTCAACATGAGCGGACAGCCCGCGATGTCAGTGCCGCTGGCGTGGAACAAGGCCGGGCTGCCGCTCGGCATGATGTTTGTGGCACGCGCCGGGGCCGAAGGGCTGCTCTATCGCCTCGCCGCCATGCTGGAACGCGAAAGGCCATGGATTGGACGCAGGCCACCCGTGTGCGCCTGAACTACCAGAACCAGGTGCTCACGCTGCCCGCTTCGCCAGCTCCACAGCCTGCCCAAAACGTTGCTCATCGCGCGGCGAAATCCTGGAGGCCCCAGCCTCCTCTGCCATGCGGCGCAGCAAATTGGCGGGATCAGTCCCGGCCTGCATCAGATTATAGGCAAGGCTGGCGAGTTCAATGATCGGAATATCGTCGAGGCCACGCGGCGCGGCTCCCGGCGCACGAAATTGCGGCATGATGCCGACATTGACCCCTTCCGCCCAGAAAATCAGCCCGTCGCCCTCTTCCGAGCGCGGCTGCGAAGGCGCAACCGCAGACATAATAACTTCGGTCATCCGCTCCGTAACGCGAGCAAAGCCATGCAAGGCGGCAATGCGCTGGCGCAGCAGTTTTTCTGGCATAGGCCCTTCGGCATTGATCACATGGCGAACAATGTCGCGCAAGCGCGGCTGATAATCCAGGCTGAAAAATGCGACGCGATCAGGTTGAAGCCTTAAGCCTGCCAGATCAACAGTCTTGTAGGGCGCCCAAAACGTCGGCATGGGTGTCGCAGTGGTCTTGGTCGGTTCCGGGTGCGCCGGAGCCTCCTGCCGCACCAGCGGGCTGGTCGCCGCAGGTTTTTCCACCGCGGGCCGCAGCGTGGCTTCGTCCTGATCCGTGAAAACAATATCAAACGCCGCCGCAGATTCAGCCCGCGCCGCTTGCCGCTCGGCCTGCGACATCCGCGACAATTTCAGATCCTGCTCCAGGCTTGCATGCAGACGGGCCAACGCGCGTTCAGCGTCGAGCCACCATTCCAGCGACCAGACATCATGCACCTGCCAGCCAAGTTCGCGCAGCCGCGACGCGCGCAACCGGTGGCGCTCGCGGGCCGTTGTCGCCAGCTCCATGGCCGCGCCATCGCAAATAATGCCCGCAAGATAAAGCTTGGGATCGTCGGGGTGCACGATGCCAAAATCCAGCCCCTGACCATTCTGGCCAATTTTGGCGTGGACACACCAGCCCATCGCGCTCAATTGTTCAAACAGCAGAGATTCGAATGCCGACAGCAACGCTGCGCCAGGATGGCGACTGGCCCGAGGTTTCGAACCGTGATCAGCGCTTTGCAAAAATGCGTGCAGATCGTGCCAACCGCTGCCACGGCCTGCCAGCGGTAGCAGGTCTTCAGTCGCAAAGCTTGAAAACACCTGCAAACCGGCGCGCGCCCGCGTGACAGCGACATTCAGGGCGCGTTGTCCGAGCGGGCCGCCAAAAATCACCGGGGCCAAGGCGCTGGGCTTGGCATTTGCCTGAAAGCCCAGCGATAGCAGCATATGGTCGCGTTCGTCGCCCTGGGCCTCGGCGATGGTCTTGACGAACAACGGCTCGACGGACCGCATGGCACCAGCGCAGGCGAAGTCCGGTTCGCGCGCCTGTGCTATCGCCAACATCTCCTCAATCAACATCACCTGTGCGCGTGTCGCCGCGACAATGCCGAGCGATTGGCGGGTCTGGGTCATGACTGGATCATTGAAGTGGGCGAGTGCAGCCTGCACTACCGCCGCAGCCTCGGCCCGGCAGCAGAGCGCCTGCGGCTTCTCATCGCGCCCACGCACCACGACATGATGCTGCAAGGCGGTATCGACGGTGACCGGTGCCGGAAAGGTCGTGAGGTTGCCGCCGTAATAGGTTTCGTGCGCGAAGGCGATCATGCTCTCATGGCGGCTGCGATAATGCCACGTCAGCGCTTTTGAGGGCATCTGCGCGCCGAGGCAGGCATCCAGCAGGCTTTCTGGTTGCACATCAGCATCCGCCCCCGGTGGCAGTTCATTCTGGTCGCCAGCGACAATCACCTGTTTGGCCTGGGCCATCACAAACAGGGCTTCGTCGGTCGCCAATTGCGCCGCTTCATCAATGATCAGAACATCGAAAGGCTTGTTGCCCGCGGGCAGGAATCTGGCCGCCGAAGCTGGGCTCATCATATGACAGGGCAGCAGGCGTCGCAAAGCCGCCGGCGCTTCGGCCATCAGTTCAGCGGGGCCTGAGGGCCCGTCCGGTCGGCTGATGGCGCCAGCCAGCAGCACCAATTCGGGGTCTTTGAGTGCCGATTTGCGCGGCGGAATATTCATGGACAGCCGACCAGCAACGACATGCTGTGCCAGCATCGCGACTTTTTGGTCGAGGCGCACAAAGCGCTCTATGGCGTCCTCATGCTGTTCTGCCAGGAAATTGCGCAGCACCGGCTCGCCATCAACCTGCTGTGCCAGCCAGCCACGGGCATAAAGCAACTCAAAAGCGGCCTCAATCTCGCTGGGGCGAATCATCGTCTGCGCAACGGCTTCCACCAGCGGTTCCAGGCCCAGGCCCGTCAGCGTCACCCGTAACGCCTGCCACTGGCACCAGCGGTGCATCTGCACCGCAGCGGCGGGCCATGATTTGACCATGGCAAGGGAAGCTTCGAGCCAATGGCCATCAGGGGGCAGGCCGAAATTTTCGTCGAGCATCGCCGTATGGGTTGCAAGCGCCCGCCGGGCCATTTCAAAACTGCGGTAATCATGCACCATGCAGGCGATGGCATGGCGCTTGCTGCCATTTTCACGCAATTCATCACCCGACAGCCGAAGCGTGCTGGCCAGCCGCTCCAGCCACTGCGTCGCGGTGGTTCCCGGATCGCTGATAGCTTCTGCCCTGGCCTTGGTTTGCTCGCACCACGTAAGGCAAGCCTCAACCACGCCGTCACTGGTGTCAAAGCCCTGCCAGACCGGGCCGAGGCAAACCAGAACCGCCTCAAATGGCACTGCATAGCGGCGCAGTTCCTGCAACTCCAGCAACCTTGCCAGATCCGGCCCCAGTTCGGGCGGTAACTGCCCCTCCGCAAAGGCCGCAAGGCTGTTAATGAGGTGGGTGCGACGGCGTGACGGCAAGACGAGCCTGCGGCCAAGTTTCCGCCAATCTTCAGCAAAGACCGCCAGATCCAGCGCGAACACCCCGTCGCGATATTTTTGGCTGAGACCCGCAGCTACAGACAAATATTTGTCGCGGATCACCTTCCAGCTCGCGAAGGCCAGCCGTTGCGCCCCGATATCCTGGTTCAAGGCCACCAAAGCCAAGGGTGCCACCGGCAAAATGGCCTGCCCGAGAAAAGTGAGAACCCGCAGCAAGCGCGCTGGTTCACCGCATGCCGGAAGCTGGAAAACCGCCATCGCGGTGGTGCTTGTGTGGATCAGGCGGCTGGCTGCCTCGCAGTAGCCCTGCGCCAGGGCCAGCGTCTGCTGCTCCCAAAGCGGTGACCACTGGGTCTGCCCGACCATGCGCAACGGATGCGTCAGGGGTGCGTCAAGCCCAACCATGGCCTGTGCCAATTCCCGGCAGCGACCACGCAAACGCCGCATCTGGGCTTCGTCATGGGTCGCGGCGTCGCTGAAGCGCAGTTCAAGTCCGGGCACCAGTTCCTTGCCGCGCATCACGCGGCCCAGCGCATCTTCAACCGTCAGGCCATTGGCATGACGTTTTCGCAGGACGCTTGCAAGATTGTTCAACCGCTCCTTGAGTTTTTTCAGGTCAGCGGCAGCCACATACCAATCGCGCGGTGTGCGCTGGGAGCGGGCATCCCACGCGGTCTTCACCTGGGTCAGCAGGTCTTTGGCCGTCGCACTCTCGGCATGCAGGCCAAGACAGAACGGCCCGATGCCCACCGCGCCGAGCCGCAAATGCAGATTATGCAAGGCAGCAGCCTTCTGCGACACATAAAGCACGGTTTTGCCATCACCGAGCAATTGCACGATCATATTGGCCAAGGTCTGGCTTTTGCCGGTGCCAGGTGGCGTCGACAGCACAAAATTCTGGCCATAGGTTGCCGCCAGAATGGCCGATGATTGCGCCCCGTCAGCGGGCAAAGGCATGAATTGATTGCACGGCTCGATATCACGATCAAGCAGCCGCTCGTCGGGAAAGCGCGCGGCATCGCTCATTTTGTTGCCAGCAATCAGGTGCGTCAGCGGCGGATTGATTTCAAAACTGAGCACGTCTTCACCCAGCCGCCGCCATAACTGATGCTGGTGCAAGGTGGCTGTGAGCAGCATCACCTTGGCGGTGAGCTCCATCCCGGCGACTGTGTGAACCATCGCGGCAAAGGCGCTCAGTGCTTTGGGCAGATCGACGACATCACCCGCTTCATTGAGGCCGCATTCCTGCGCTGGCAACGTCAGGTTACGTTCACGCCGCAGCTTCTCAAGCAGCCACGGGTTGAAACGCGGTGCCATGTCGTTGGCGCGCATCCCCCAACCTTTGGGCTCAACGACTTCCAGCAAAGTCACGGGTGCCAGCAGAATCGGCGCACTAAATGCTTCGCTTTTCGCTTCGGCAGCGCAACTGATATGGCCCAAAGCCAGATAAAGCCCATGGGCAGCCGAAGTTTCCAGCACCAGCGCTTCCGCCCGCGCCAGCTTGGCCAGAAGCGCTTGCAGTTTTTCGGCGCCAAGACGCGCCTGCGCCACCGCAGCGGGCATGGTGAACCCGGCAACGCCGCCTGTGCGCGGCAAAATCACAATGGTCTGACGCGTTGCGAGCTGCTGCGCCAGAACCTCGACATTGATACCGGAAAATTCGAGCGAAGCTTGCGGATCGGCGGCGCGCAGCAACGGATTGCGCGCGCTCAGGTCACCCAGATTGCGCTTGGCGAGTTTCAACCGGCCGGTCGCCAGCTTGGCCGCTCCCGACTGCGCTGCGGCACCAGGTGCCTTGGCCTTGCTGGTCGAAGTTTTCGGTTTGCCCGCCGCGTTTGCGGGCGTGTCGTCAAAAAGCGGCACCACACCCCGGCGGCGCGCTTCGGCCACGTCAATGGTGACGACGTAGCTGGCCTCGTTGGGCTCAGCCACCAAACCAGCCGCCCGCGCCGCCGCCGCGCGGAAATGACTGCGCGGTCGCGCCGCCACTATAGCGGGATCAAACAACAGCACCTCTCGTTGCGCCAGCTTCTGGCGCAGCAAAAGTGGCTGGGTGATCGACAGGTCGCCGGGCACGCCTGGCTCCATCCAGACGCCAACGACCAGCATGTCACGGCCAAAACCCACCAAAACGTCGAGCCCGGCCTTTTCCAGGGCTGCAGCCAGCAAGGCGGTCAGTTCAACAACGGTTGCGGATTTGCGCGCTACAATCTCGCTGGGCTGGGCAACGCGCTGGCTAGCGTACGCTGTCGCCTCGGTTGCGAGCACATAGGCCAAATCATAATCGCATGCTGCCGCAAAAATCGCTTCCGCAAGTTCCCAAATGCGGCTTTTATTGCCGCTGGCATAGCCGCCCATGGCCTGCTGGCGGCCGGACTGTTCCAGCCGAGCCTCTGCCGCAGCCAATAGCTGCGCCACTGCCGGATCCCCCGGACTGATAAAGGCGGCAAGCGCGGCGGGCACATCGCGCAGGCCCGGCCACTCCTGGGCACCTACCAGCGCAACATCATGCTGAAAGTGCACAAGCTCGGTTCCGCCAGAGCGCACCGACACCACAAGCGCAGCATTTTGGCGCTCCCCGATACCGTTCAGAAAGGCTGGATCAATGTCGAAACCGGCGGCATCAAGTCGCCAGGCTGTGCCGGGTTTGAGACTTTCGATGCGAAATATCTTTTGCGGCAGGAACGCCGGTTCAGCCGATATCGCCACGGTGAGGTGATTGAGATCAAGCGCCTGGTGATTGACAATCTCAAGGGCCGCCTGGCTCGCATCCATTGCGCCCAGCGTGGCCTTCCCCAATCGCGTCGGAAAACGCAAATCGAGACTGACTCCGTTCATGGGAGCGCTTTGGTCGATAACTTCACTCGGCAGCATGAATCAAACCATCCACAAATCGGCACAACTGGCCCGATATTGCCAATCTGCCCATTTTCAATTGAAACTTCGTGAATGTTTTTGTGGTGCTGGCGTCGAAATCTCGTTGATTTCAATGCCATTGTCGGCCTTGCGCCATAAAAATGCCCGGGCAGGGTCATCCCGCCCGGGCCTGAAGGTGCAAACGCGAGTGCTCAGCTGTTGGTTGTCTGGCGGTTGCTGACCAAATCGGTGACGACGGCGGGATCAGCGAGGGTCGAAGTATCGCCCAGACTGTCGGTTTCGTTAGCGGCGATCTTGCGCAGAATGCGGCGCATGATCTTGCCTGAACGGGTCTTGGGCAAGCCGGGGGCCCATTGAATGGCATCTGGCGAGGCGATGGGGCCGATTTCCTTGCGCACCCATGCGACCAGTTCCTTGCGCAGCGCATCAGTGGGGTCAACGCCCTGCTTCAGCGTCACATAGGCGTAGATGCCCTGGCCCTTGATGTCGTGCGGGAAGCCTACCACAGCCGCCTCGGCAACCTTGTGATTGGCGACCAGCGCGCTTTCGACTTCCGCCGTGCCCATGCGGTGACCCGAGACGTTGATCACGTCATCCACGCGCCCGGTGATCCAGTAATAGCCATCGGCATCTCGCCGGGCACCATCGCCGGTGAAATACAGACCCTTGAAGGTGGAAAAATAAGTCTGGATGAAGCGTTCATGGTCGCCATAGACGGTGCGCATCTGGCCCGGCCAGGAATCGGACAGGCACAGATTGCCCTCGCAAGGCCCATGGAGTTCCTTGCCTTCGGCATCGACAATCATCGGCTTGACGCCGGGCAGGGGAAGGGTTGCCGAACCAGGCTTCAAGGCCGTTGCGCCAGGCAAGGGGCTGATGAGAATGCCGCCCGTCTCTGTCTGCCACCAGGTATCCACCACGGGGCAGCGATTGTCGCCGACGACGCGTGAATACCAGAGCCAGGCTTCCGGATTGATCGGCTCGCCGACGGAGCCGAGCAGCCGCAGCGAGGCGCGCGAGGTCTTCTTCACCGGGGCCTCACCATCGCGCATCAGCGCACGGATGGCGGTGGGGGCGGTATAGAAGATGTTGACCTTATGCTTGTCGATCACCTGCCAGAAGCGCGAGGTATCGGGATAATTCGGCACGCCTTCAAACATCAGTGTCGTTGCGCCATTGGCGAGCGGGCCATAGACAATATAGGTATGACCCGTGACCCAGCCGACATCCGCCGTGCACCAGTAGACCTCTCCACTGCGGTAATCGAACACGTTTTCATGGGTGAAGCTGGCCCAGACCATGTAACCGCCGATGGTGTGCAGCACGCCTTTGGGCTTGCCTGTGCTCCCTGACGTGTAGAGAATGAACATCGGGTCTTCGGCATTCATCACTTCGGGTGCGCAGGTGGGTTCGGCAGCGGCGCAGATGGTGTCATAGTCGTGATCGCGCCCGGCGACATGGCCAACCTTGCCGCCCGTGACCTTCAACACGATGACATTTTTCACATCGGGGCAACTTTTCAAGGCCTCGTCGGTGTTGGCTTTCAGCGGAATGGTCTTGCCCGCACGACGACCTTCGTCAGCGGTGATCACCATGTTTGAATTGCAGTCGACGATGCGGTTGGCAAGACTATCGGGCGAGAACCCGCCAAATACAACCGAATGGACGGCACCGATGCGCGCGCAGGCCAGCATGGCCACGGCGGCTTCCGGCACCATGGGCATGTAGATCGTGACAAGATCGCCCTTTTTGGTGCCAAGCTTGCGCATCGCATTGGCGAGACGGCAGACCTTTTCGAGCAGTTCCCTATAGGTGATTTTCAGCGAAACATCGGGGCTGTCGCCTTCCCAGATGATGGCGACGCGGTCGGGATGTTTTTCGGCATGACGATCAAGACAGGAGACCGAGGCGTTGAGTTCGCCATCCTCAAACCATTTGATCGAAACGTTGCCGTTAAAGCTGGTATTCTTGATTTTGGTCGGGGCCTTTGACCAGGCGATGCGTTGCATCTCACGGCGCCAGAAGCCATCGGGATCGCGACTGGCCTCTTCGGCCATTTTTTCATAGCGCGCGGCGTTGATGTGGGCGTGGGCCGCAACTTCCGGTCGGACCGGGAAGACATGGGCTTCGGTGGGCTGCGTATCGGACATGCTGGCTTCTCCCTTTAAGAAGTGAAGCGTGCCCCGCCGCGTTTCAGCGCCGCAACTGGAGCCGCCGTTGATCTGAACTTAAACGCGGCCTCATTTCCTGACAAGTCAATGACTGTTCCGGCCCGCGCATCGAAAAAAGAAAAACGGGGACGTCTGCTGCGTGCGCAGGGTCCCCGTCTTGTCAGTCTAGCTTGTCTCAAGCCCTGGGCGGAACGGGGCCAATCGGCAGCACGGTGCGACCATAGACTTCGTTGATGACGTCGGCACCGCCCAGATACATGGCGGCAACAGCCGTTGCGAGACCGAAATAGCCACCAAGCGTATGCAGCGAGCCCATGCCGAATTCGCCGAGGCCAAGCAGGATGAAAGTGATGAGCAACAGCCCGAAAATCACCTGCAGCGCCTTGTTCAGGGCAAAGGTGCCAATGAACATGAAGGCGGTGAAGACGGCCCAGAGCAGCAGCCAGGTGCCAACGGCGGCACCCGGAACGCCCTTGGCAAAAAACTCGACGAATGCGCCGAATGTCAGCCAGAACGCGCCGTATGAGCAGAAGGCAACAAAACCGAACGTGTTGCCGCGCGGCGCTTCCATCAAGCCCGCGATAAACTGCGCCGTACCACCAAACGCAAAGGCGCTGGCGAGCACGATACCCAAGCCTGTTCCTGGAAGAATGCCGGCGTTGATGGAGCTCAGCAGCCAAGTTGTAACACCGAAGCCAAACAGGCCGACCGGCGCGGAATTTGCGATTTTCATTTCAAATGTCTCCCCCATGAGACCGTCGACAAGACAACGGCATTGGATTCTTGATACTGACTGAAATCCAGCTACCCAGCGAGAACCGTTCAGTCCGTTCTTGTTTAGACATTAACGGCCGGGTAAGAGAAGCCAGACTTTAGCCCAAATTTGCCAGTCAAAAAGGCGTAGTGCTGCCACATTGTGCAGGGTGCTGCGGTTTCACGCGCGACTTGACTTCGTTACATCGTCCAGTTAGACACACACCCTTCGAGGGCGGCTCATCGGGCCGCTTTTTGTCTTTGGCTTTTTGCTCTTGGACAAAACTCGAAAATCGTCGGTTTGTTTTGCCAAAAAGCCAGCCGCCTTGTCTTTGATGAGGTAGAGCTGGCCTGAACACGAAGGAAAAACGATGTTCGCAATTTTCAAAACCGGCGGCAAGCAGTATCGTGTTGCCGCCGAAGATAAGATATCTGTCATGGCCCTGCCGGGTGCGCCCGGCGATGTCATCAGCTTCAATGAAGTGCTGGCGCTGGTCGATGCGTCGGGAACGCACATTGGCACGCCGCTGGTGGCGGGCGCGTCGGTCGCGGCCGAAATCATCGGCCACAAGCGCTCGGCCAAATCCATCTCTTTCAAGAAACGCCGTCGCCAGAATTCCAAGCGCAAGCGTGGCCATCGTCAGGATATGACGCAGCTTCGCATCACGGAGTTTCTGACGGGCGGTGCCAAGGCATCGGCCAAAGCCGCCGCGCCAGTTGAATCCGCGCATGACCATGCCGGTATCGCTGCGAGCGCTGCTGCCGGTCTCGCAGCGGCCAAGGCCGCCGGCCTCGATACGACCAAGTTCCAGAAGCTCGACAAGGCCGTCGGCCAGGCCGATGATCTCGAACTCATCGGAGGCATCGGGCCGACCATCGCCAAGAAGCTCAATGCGCTGGGCATCCATCACTTCTGGCAGGTTGTGGCGATGAACCAGGCCGACATTGACGGCATCGAGGACGAAGTGGGCTTCAAGGGCCGCGCAGCACGCGATCATTGGCGTGAGCAGGCTGGCGAGTTGATGGCCGGCAAGGGTCCCCGTGCCAAGGTTGACCAGAAGCGCGCCGCTGAACACGGTGAAGACCACTAATTTTGCCCAAAACAGCGCGCCCGGCGTGCTAATCTAATATGAAGGAGCGGAACTATGGCTCATAAAAAGGCAGGCGGTTCATCCCGCAACGGTCGCGATTCAGACGGTCGGCGCCTTGGCGTCAAGAAATTTGGCGGCGAGCACGTGATTGGCGGCAATATCATCATTCGCCAGCGCGGCACCAAATGGCATCCTGGCAGCAATGTCGGCATGGGCGTCGATCATACATTGTTTGCCTTGATCGAGGGCACCGTGCTGTTCAAGGCCCGCCAGAATGGCCGCGCCTTCGTCTCGGTGGTTCCAGCAACCGCGAAAGCTGCGGAATAATCGACGCAACCGAGCTTCATGGGGGTTGATATGACAGGTGCCGGGCCATTGAGTCTCCTGGGTGAGGCGCTGAGGAGCGGCAAGCCGGTCATGTCGGCCTGGAGCAGCTTTGCTGAGCCGATGCTGGCGGAAACCATGGTGCGCGAGGGGTTTGATACCGTCGTGCTCGACATGCAGCACGGGGCCCATGATATTGGTTCCGTGCAGCGTGGCATCACGCATGTGACGCTGGCCGGAAAGCCCTGTATCGTGCGGATTCCGGTGGCGGATTTTGCCACCGTCTCCCGCCTCTATGATTTTGGCGCAGCGGCGGTGATCGCGCCGATGATCAACAATCTCGCTGACGCCAGGGCCTTTGCAGGCTTTGCCAAATACCCGCCACATGGCGAGCGCTCCTGGGGCCCGGCCCGCGCGCTGACGCTGACCGGCATGGCGCAGGCCGATTATCTGAAGGCCGCCAATGGCTTCCAATTGGCCATTGCGATGATCGAGACGCGCGAAGCGCTCAACGCGATTGACGATATTCTCGGCGTTGCGGGCATTGACGGCGTGTTTGTCGGCCCGTCCGATCTGTCGATTGCGCTCTCAGGGGGCGACCACGTCAATCCCGACAGCCCGCTGCTGGACGAGGCGCTGCGTCATATCGTGGCCCGCGCCCATGCCCATAAAAAAACAGCAGGCATCTACACTTTCTCGGGCGCGAAAGCCGCGGCCATGGTCAAGCTCGGCTTTGACTGGTGCACGGTGTGCAACGACAGCCTGTTGCTTCGCCTCGGCGCACGGGCCGAACTGAAAACCGCCCGTCAGGGCTGAACCCGTCGCTACAGGGTCACGGGGCGGGTTCCGAGCGTTTCTGGCCTGTGGCCATGATACTCCGGCCTTGATCATCCGTGCACGGCGCGTCACTTTTTGACCGACCCTCCAGCCCGCGCCTTTTCGCAGCAACATCATGCGCAGGCCGTCTTCGCCCATGTTGCAGGCGGTACATGGAAGCGATGCAGCTACGCTTGCGGCGCGCCGGGCTCCCATGGCGGCAGCGACAGGCGCTTCATGAGGAACTCAATCAGCGCCGTCACGCGTGCGGGCCGCAGCCTTCCCGGCGGGGTCACTATATTCAGCGCAATGGGCGGCGCGGCCCAGGCCGGCAGCGCCGTCTCCAGCGCCCCGCTGCGCAAGTGTTGCCAGACCGTGAATTCCGGCTGCAGCGAGATGCCTTGCCCGGCCAGCAGCATAGCGTTGAATACATTGGCGTTGTTGCTATGCAGACGGCCCGCGACATGGGCGTTGAACCTACCCTCGACCGGGTGTTCAAACTGCCAGAAATCCGGCGTCGCAATATAGGTGTAAATCAGGCAATGATGGCTGCCCAGTTCGGAGGGGTGCAAGGGGCGGCCATGACGGGCAAAATAGGCCGGACTGGCAACCAGCAACCGCCGCACGCCGCAAAGCCGACGGGCGAGCAGCGATGAATCAGACAGCGCGGCGATCCGCAAGGCAAGGTCAAACCCCTCGCCGATCAAATCGGCAATCCGGTCATCCAAAACCAGATCAATGGTGATGTCGGGATAAAGCTGCAAAAATTCGGGCAAAATATCGGCAAGAATTCCGATACCAAATGACATTGGCGCGGCCAACCGCACCACGCCGCGCGGACTGGCCGTCTGCATCGCCGCTTCTGCCTCAACCGCCTCGCCTTCACTCAAAATGCGCGCCGCCCGCTCCAGCGCTGCCTGACCGCTCGCTGTCAGCGACAAGCGCCGCGAGGAACGGTGCAGCAACGCGGTGCCAAGCCTTTGCTCAAGCCGACTGACAGCCTTCGAGACCGTTGGCTTGGAAAGATCGAGACTTTCGGCGGCGCGCACAAACGAGCCCATTTCCGCCACTTTGGCGAAAATAGCCCACGCTTCAAGATCGGGCAGTCGCATTGATAAAATTCCAGCAACAATGAAGTGCAATAAATTCTATTTATTTTGCAATGTAAACCCTTATGTTGCGGCAATGGTTGCGCCCACAGGAGGTTTCGATGATCGAACTTAGGCCGTTTTCGTCACTCGGCGGTGCCCACCATGGCTGGCTTGAGGCCTATCACCATTTCAGCTTCGCCGATTATCACGATCCCCAGCGCATGAACTGGGGGCCATTGCGGGTCTGGAACGATGATACCATCGCCCCAAAATCCGGCTTTCCGCCGCATCCCCACAAGGACATGGAAATCATCACTTATGTCCGCAAGGGCGCGATCACCCACAAGGACAGTCTTGGCAATCAGGGCCGCACCGTTGCGGGCGACGTGCAGGTGATGTCGGCGGGCTCCGGCATCCAGCATTCAGAATATAATATGGAAGATGAGGCGACCCAGATTTTCCAGATCTGGATTTTGCCGACCAGCAAGGGCGCCCCGCCAAGCTGGGGCACACGGCCCTTCCCCAAAGGCGAGCGGGCCGGCAAATTCGTGACCCTGGCATCCGGCATGGCCGGAGAAGCTGACGCGTTGCCGATCCGCACCAATGCCCGCGTTCTGGGGGCCAGTCTGAAAGCTGGCGAAAGCGTCACCTATGCGCTGGGCAATGGGCGCAGCGCCTATCTCGTGCCCGCGACTGGTGCGGTTGAAATTGATGGCACCCGCGTCAATGCCCGCGATGGTGCTGCCCTTCGTGACGTGAAATCCATCACGATCACTGCGCTGCAAGACAGCGAAATTGTTCTGGTTGACGCAGCGTAATGGCGACAACTCCAAGTCCGACCCATCATCTCAAAGGAGCATAAAATGGCAAAAGTTCTGGTTCTCTATTATTCGTCCTACGGCCATATCGAAACCATGGCCAATGCCGTTGCGGAAGGCGCGCGTTCGGCGGGTGCTACGGTTGCCGTCAAACGCGTTCCCGAAACTGCGCCGCTGGACGTCGCCAAGGGCGCTCATTTCAAGCTCGATCAGGCAGCTGACGTTGCCACCATTGCCGAGCTTGCCGATTATGACGCCATTATTGTCGGCACGCCGACGCGGTTTGGCCGGATGCCCTCGCAAATGGCCAGTTTCCTTGATCAGGCGGGCGGCCTCTGGATGCGCGGCGCGCTGCACGGCAAGGTTGGTGGTGCGTTCACCTCCACCGCTACGCAGCATGGCGGTCAGGAAATGACGCTGTTCTCGGTGATCACCAACCTGTTGCATTTTGGCATGGTCATTGTTGGTCTGCCCTACAGCCATCAGGGCCAGATGACCATCGACGAAATCGTCGGCGGCAGCCCCTATGGCGCGACCACCATTGCCGGTGGCCAGGGCCAGCGCCAGCCGAGCGCCATCGAACTCGAAGGCGCGCGCCATCAGGGCCAGCTCATCGCCAAGACAGCGGCCAAGCTGTTCTCCTGAACGCATGACGGGAGCCTGGCTCCCGCGTGACGAAGTGCGCCAGTGGCAGCAATGCCGCTGGCGCTTTAATGTGAACGCGTTTAGCTTGGCGAGGTCAGCAGGCAGGACGCATGGCAAAACCGGAACGGCACGAATTATCAGACGCGACCGAGGCCGCAGGTGCGCCTTGGCGGGTGACGCCAACCGGCCTTGAAGTGCATGTGCGGTTGACGCCGCGCGGTGGCTTCGACAAGGTTGAGGGCGCTGCAACGCTCGCCAATGGCCAGCATGTGCTCAAGGTGCGCGTTCGCGCCGTTCCCGAGGACGGCCAAGCCAACAAAGCCCTGCTGCGCCTGCTGGCCGGCTTTTTCGGATGCCCGGCTTCGGCGCTCACCCTTGTCGCCGGTGCGACGGCACGGGTGAAAACTGTTGTCGTGGCGGGCAACGGGCCAAGCCTTGCGGCGCAACTTGAGGCGCTGGCGGTGGAGGAATGAGGCCATGCCCGCCAGCCATGATGCAAGTCTGATATTCAAGCAATTCTATAACCTTCACATGCATAGCACTTGCAGCTCTCGCGGTCATTGCGAGCGGAGCTAAGCAACACGGAGTTTTCCGGAAACCCCTCTGTTGCCTCGTCGCATTGCTCCTCGCAATGATACGCGATTGAGCCTTATTTTATTTCAGCAAGAGCCTGTATCGGCATTCTCATCTGAAGTCTGACATCGGTTGCATGGCGGGGGCCTTGATCACCCCCGGATCAGCACCCCACGCGTCATCAGCGCCTCCACCACCCTGTCGGCCAGCACTTCCGCCGAAGCTCCTTCGGTGGCCAGCACTAGTTCCGCCGCTTCCGGGGCTTCGTAGGGCTGGTCAATGCCGGTGAAATTCTTGATTTCACCAGCGAGCGCGCGCTTATAAAGGCCCTTGGTATCGCGGGCGATGCAGGCCTCCAGCGAGGTTTCGATGTAGATTTCGATGAATTCCTCCGGCTCCATCAGAGCGCGCACCATGTCGCGGTCGGCCTTGAACGGCGATATGAACGAGCAGAGCGGGATCAGGCCCGCCTCCACCATCAATTTGGCGACTTCGCCAACGCGGCGGATATTCTCCACCCGGTCGGCATTGGTAAAGCCGAGATTGCGGTTGAGGCCGTGGCGCATGTTGTCGCCATCCAGCAGCGCGGTATGGGCACCCAGCCCGTGCAGCCTGGCTTCGACCAGATTGGCGATGGTGGACTTGCCGGAGCCGGAAAGACCCGTGAACCACAAGATCACCGGCTTTTGCCGCTTGAGCGCGGCGCGCTCGGCCTTGTTGATCACCAAGGCCTGACGGTGGACATTGGTGGCACGGCGCAGGGCAAAATCAATCATCCCCGCCGCTGCCGTGACGTTGGTTTCGCGGTCAATCAGGATGAAAGCGCCGGTGCCGTGGTTGTCGGCATAGGCATCAAAACTCACCGGCACGCTGGTCGACAGATTGCAGACGCCCATCTCATTGAGATCAAGCGTAGCGGCAGCCAGCGGTTCCAGCGTATCCACATCAATGCGCCGCCGGATGGCGGTGACGGAGGCAGGCACCAGCCGACTGCCGATTTTCATCAGATAAGAGCGCCCCGGCAGCAGTTTGTCGGCACTCATCCAGATGAGATGCGCGGCGAATTGGTCGGCGACCTGCGGACGGCTTTCCGGCTGGGCGATGAGATCGCCGCGCGCCGCATCGATCTCGTGGTCAAGCACGAAGCTGACCGCGTCACCGGCCACGGCGCGGGCAAGATCGCCATCCGCCGTATGGATGCGGCTGATCCTGGCGCTGGCCCCCGAGGGCGCCATCACGACGCTGTCGCCGACCTTGACGCTGCCGCTGGCAACGGTGCCCGCCAGGCCGCGAAAATTCAGGTCAGGCCGGTTCACCCATTGCACCCACATGCGGAACGGCAGCGTTGCAGCGGCAGAAGTCAGGCTGACATTCTCCAACGCCTCAATCAGCGTCGGGCCTTCAAACCAGCTCAGCTTGTTGCCCTTGGCCGACATATTGTCGCCAAACCGCGCCGCAACTGGCAGCGCCACCACGCCTTCAAGCCCCAGGCGCTCGGCGAAGGCGGCAAATTCAGCGGCAATCGCGTTGAACACCCCAGCGTCATAGTCCACCAGATCTATCTTGTTGACGGCCAGAATCACATGCCGCACCCCCATCATGGCCACAATGGCGGCGTGCCGCCGCGTCTGCCGCAAAATGCCTTTGCGCGCATCGACCAGCACCACGGCGCAATCAGCCTGCGACGCGCCGGTCGCCATGTTGCGGGTATATTGCTCGTGGCCTGGCGTATCGGCGACCATGAACGAGCGGGTTTGGGTGGCAAAATAGCGCCAGGCGACATCAATGGTGATGCCCTGCTCGCGCTCAGCCTCAAGGCCATCCACCAGCAGCGCATAGTCAATATTGTCGCCATCTGTGCCGTGGCGCAGGCTGTCACGCCGCAAGGTGGCGAGCAGGTCATCAGGGATCAGGCGGCGTTCATAGAGCAAGCGACCGATCAGCGTCGATTTGCCGTCATCCACCGAACCGCAGGTGATGAATCGCAGGGTTGGCAGATCAAGAGTGGTTGGCTCAGGGGCGAAAGCCGGGGCAGGGGCAAGGGCGAGTGCGCTCATGTCAAAAATACCCCTCACGCTTTTTCTTTTCCATCGAGCCGGTCTCATCGGCATCTATCAGCCGTCCCTGGCGCTCAGAAACGCTGGAGCCGCGCATTTCGGCAATGATGTCCGGCAAAGTTGTTGCTTCGGACGGCACCGCGCCGGTGAGCGGATAGCACCCCAGCGTGCGAAACCGCACCATTTTCATTTCAGGCTTTTCGCCCGGCAACAGCGGCAAGCGCGCGTCATCGACCATGATCCAAGTGCCATCGCGCCAGACGACGGGGCGCGGTTTGGCAAAATAGAGGTCGGGCACAGCGATATTTTCGGCGGCGATATAGTCCCACACATCGGCCTCGGTCCAATTTGACAGCGGAAACACCCGCATCGATTCGCCGCGTTTGATGCGGGTGTTGAAGAGGTTCCACAATTCCGGGCGCTGGTTGCGCGGATCCCACGCATGGGCCGAGGAGCGGTGCGAGAAGATGCGTTCCTTGGCGCGCGATTTTTCCTCATCTCGCCGCGCTCCGCCAAAGGCTGCGTCGAACTGATGCTCGTCGAGCGCCTGGCGCAGGCCCTCGGTCTTCATCACATGCGTATGCACCGATGAGCCGGAGGCCACAGGCGAAACGCCGCGCTCCAACCCCTGGCGGTTGATATGCACGATCATTTTCAAATTATGGCGCGCGGCAATGGCGTCGCGAAAGGCGATCATCTCGCGGAATTTCCATGTCGTGTCGACATGCAGCAGCGGGAATGGCAGCCGACCGGGGCTGAAGGCCTTCAGCGCCACGTGCAGCATGACGCTGGAGTCCTTGCCGATGGAATACAGCATCACGGGGCGCGCAAATTCCGCTGCGGTTTCCCGCATAATGAAGATGGCTTCGTTTTCCAGCGCGCGCAAATGGCGGTTGAGGGCGGGCATGATACTTCCTTCCGGTACAGCCGAAAGCCCCTCCTATATCACCGCAATGATTTTGTAAAATATTTTATTTCACAGAAACATAATGTAATTATAGCTGTGCTGGCGTGGTTTCCTCCCAGGCCGGCAGCGCCCTGACGCCGTCAAACCACCGCATGATGGCGGCATATTCGTGCAACGGCAGGATGGCTGGCTCCAGATACATGAGCCCCGACGCGACAGCAAAATCTGCCAGGGTCACGCTATCGCCGGCCAACCAGTTGCGACCTTTCAGCGCCCCCTCCAGCACGCCGGCGAAACGCTGCACCTGCGGCAATGCCGCCGCGAGCATCGCAGCATCCGGCTCACCCATCCCCTGCAGCTGCTTGAAGAAATTCTCGCGTATGTAGGGGCGGAGCGCCGGTATCCAATGCGCAACCGTCCAGAATTGCCAGCGCGTCACATCGGCCTGCGCGCGGCCCTGCTGCGGCCAGAGCCGCGTGCCTGGCACCTTGCTGCAGAGATATTGCGCAATGGCATTGGCTTCCCACAGGACGAAGTCGCCATCCACCAGCACCGGAAACAAGCCATTGGGGTTGAGCTTGAGATAGTCCGCCGACTTGTGCTCGCCGGCCGCCGCATTGACCTGATGGGTGTCAAGCTCAAGCCCCAAATGGCGTGCCGTCAAAAGCACGATGCGGCCCGCAGGCGACAGCGGCGAATTGTAAAGTTTCATCAAAGCTGAGCCCTTCCATTGATCCGCTGATTTTGCCGCCCATTCCTGCGCGACGCAAGGCCCCTTGCTCATCAGGCTCTTGATAATTGCCGCAACCAGGAGTGTCCGGAATTCGGGCTGGCGTTGCTGCATCAGAGTCAATCAAAAGTAAATAATAACGAAGAAATTATAACGACAAAATTGGTTCATGTTTACCGCATTTCTTAGCTTTATCGTCAACTTCGTGTTGTAAAAGATTTCAATTATGCAAGGTTAACTTCATTAAACAAGAAGCTGGCCGCTAGTTCAGAGGAGAAGGACGTGAACATACACCAATCCGTGAATGGCTTGCTTGGGGACATGCCGCAAAAACGGAGCCCCTTCACCAAAAGCGCTCAGAACGTGGCTGTCGTTGCCCGCGCCCATGCCGAGCATGTCGATCAAAATTCCCGGTTTCCGCATGAAGCTTTGGCAGCTTTGCGCGACGAGAAACTTCTTGGGGCCATGGTTCCTGTCGCGCTCGGCGGTGCCGGTGCCACCATGCGCGACATTGCCGAAGTCTGTTATATCCTCGGGCAGGCCTGCGCCTCAACGGCAATGATTTTTGCCATGCATCAGGTCAAGGCCGTCTGCATCATTGACCATCACGGCGACAATGCATGGCAACTGGCCTTCATGCGCCGGATGGCCGCAGAACAATTGCTGCTGGCGTCCTCGACAACCGAGGGGCAAAACGGCGGCGATGTGCGCAATTCGGCCGCGCCGGTGGTCGTGGATGGCCATGATTTCACACTGGAACGCGCAGCTACCTGCATCTCCTATGGCGAGCAGGCCGATGCCCTTGTCACCACAGCCCGGCGCAATGCCGCTGCCGCCACGTCAGACCAGGTTCTGGTCGTGCTGGAAAAGGCGGATTACACGCTTACGCCCACCGTTGGCTGGACGACACTGGGGATGCGCGGCACCTGTTCGGTAGGCTTCTCGCTCAAGGGACGCGGTCAACTCGACCAGATCATGCCGGTCGATTATGCGACCATCCACACCCAGTCGATGATGCCCGCCGTATCCATGATGTGGGGTAGTGTCTGGGCGGGGATTGCTGCGGGGGCCCATGAGCGGGCGCGGCGGCATTTGCGCAAACTGGCGGCCAGCAGCGGCACCGTGCCTTCGGGCGTGATGTGGCTGAACCGCGCCGCCACGAATCTCACGGCGCTACGCGCCATGCTTAATCAGGCTCTCGACCAATACGAGATCAATGCCCGGGCCCCTGAAATGATGAACCAGCTCGATGTGCAGACGGCCATCACCTTGCTGAAGGTCGATGCGTCGGAACTGGCGCTGGCCTCGGTGATGGCCTCGCTGCGCGCCAATGGCCTGCCCGGTTACCGCGAAGATGGCGAGGCCAGCAACGCCCGTGCGCTGCGCGATGTTCTCTCGGCACCCTTGATGATCAACAATGACCGGATTCTTGGCAATCTCGGCATTGCGCCGCTGATGATCGAGACGGCGGGGTCACTGGCTACCTGAACCCGCACCCCCGACTTTTGAGGAAACCCCACCCATGAACATCGCCCTGAAAGCCCCGCCGCTCAATGCCGAAGGTCAGCAGACGCTGGTGGAAACGCTGTTTCGTCCGCTGGGTGTTGATGGTGTCATGGCCCGACCAGGTCGCTATGAGGCGGTCGTGCGCGGGCTGGAGGCTTTCATTGACGCCAAGCGCCCGGCCGAGGCGGCTATCTTCCGGTTTCCGCCGGTGATGAGCCGCAAGATGATCGAGCGCTCGGGCTATCTCAATTCCTTCCCCAACTTGCTCGGCTGCATGTGTTGTCTTACCGGTTCGGAGCGCGAGATCACCAGCACGGTGACGAGCTTCAATGCCGGTGAAGCCGACTGGACCGATGCGCTGGCTGCCAGCGACCTCGTGCTCAGCCCAGCCAGTTGCTATCCGATCTATCCGATGGCGGCGGAAGCCGGGCCGGTGCCGCGCGCCGGGCTTTGGTTCGATGTCGCCTGCGATTGTTTCCGCCGCGAGCCCTCCACATCAATCGACCGGCTGCAATCGTTCCGGATGCGCGAATATGTCCGCATTGGCACGCCGGAACAAATTCTCGCCTTCCGGGCCGAATGGATCGAGCGTGCCGAGGCCATGGCCGATGAACTTGGCCTCGCCTACGCCATTGATGTTGCCAATGACCCGTTTTTTGGGCGCGGCGGCGAAATCATGGCGGCAAGCCAGGTGCAGCAAGCGTTGAAATTCGAACTGCTGGTGCCGGTGGTTTCATCGGTAAAGCCCACAGCCTGCATGAGTTTCAACTATCACCTCGAACATTTCACCGAAGTCTGGGACATGCGCGATGAGGACGGCGCGATGCCGCACAGTGGTTGCGTCGCTTTTGGCATGGATCGGCTGGCGGTGGCGCTGTTTGCCACCCACGGGCTTGACCCGGCGCTCTGGTCCGCAGCGTTGCGCCGCACCTTGCGGCTGGCCTGAAGGAGATGAATGAAATGCGGCTGGAAACTCTGGCGATCCACGGCGGCTTTGACGGCGATCCGACGACCAGGGCCGCTGCCGTGCCGATCTATCAGACCGCGGCCTATATTTTTGATAGTGCCGATCATGCCGCAGCGCTGTTCGATCTGGAGGCTGAGGGCTTCCGCTACAGCCGCATTTCCAACCCGACCACCGATATTCTCGAAAAGCGCGTCGCGGCGATGGAAGGCGGCATCGGGGCGCTCGCCGTTGCCAGCGGCCAGGCCGCGCTGCATTACGCCTTTGCGACGCTGGCCGATCACGGCGGCACGATTGTCGCGACCCCGCAACTTTACGGCACCTCGCACACCCTGCTGGCGCACGTGCTGCCACGCCAGGGCATCAAGGCACGTTTCGCCAAAAGCGACAGCGCCGCTGACATTGCCGCCGAGATCGATGACACGACCCGCGCGGTGTTTTGTGAAAGCGTCGGCAATCCCGCTGGCAATATCTGCGACATTGCCGCGATTGCGCGCGTCGCCCATGCTGCCGGCGTGCCGCTGATCGTTGACAACACGGTCGCAACACCCGCCCTGTTGCGCCCGATTGAACATGGTGCCGATATCGTTGTGCATTCGCTGACCAAATTCATGGGCGGTCACGGCACGACCCTGGGCGGGATCATCGTTGATTCAGGCCGGTTTGACTGGCGCACCCAACCCGCGCGATTTCCGATTTTCAACGAGCCCGACCTCTCCTATCACGGACTGATCTACACGGAGCGCTTCGGTGCGGGAGCCTATATTGCGCGGGCGCGCAGCGTCTGGATGCGCACCACCGGCGCGATCCTGCCTGCCACCAGCGCCTTTCAGCTCATGCAGGGTATTGAAACGCTGGCGTTGCGCATGGAACGGCACGTCAGCAACGCCCGCACGATTGCGCAATTCCTGCGCGATGATCGGCGCGTGGCCTGGGTCAATTATTCAGGTTTCACCGACAATCCCTATCACGCTCTGGTGCAGAGCCAGCTTGGTGGACAGGCACCCTCGATTCTGACGTTCGGCATTGCCGGGACGATGGACGATGGCAAAGCGTTTTTCGACGCGCTGAAGCTGGTGCGCCGTCTCGTCAACATTGGCGATGCCAAGACGCTGGCCTGCCATCCGGCTTCGACCACCCACCGGCAAATGGCGCCGGAAGACCAGATCAAGGCGGGAATCAAGCCCGAAACCATCCGCATCAGCGTCGGCATCGAGCATAGTGACGATATTATCGCTGATCTCGACCAGGCATTGAGCGCGGCGGTTGCCCGGCGTGCGCCGTTGCGGCTGGCAGCGGGAGGATGATGTCATGACACCCGATTTCCCGCGTCTTTTCATTCCGGCACGGCGCAAGCCGTTGCGCATCGGCTTGGTCAACAACATGCCGGATGCCGCCCTGCGCGCGACCGAGCGCCAGTTTGCTGAACTGATCGCCAAAGCGGCCCGCCTGCTGGGGGCAGGATTTCCGACCCTGACGCTCAGCCTGTTTCATATCAGTGAAATCCCGCGCAACCCTGAAATCGCCGTGGAGCTTGCCGCCACCTCCGCTGATGTATCGACGCTCGCCGATGCCAGCCTTGATGCGCTGGTCGTCACCGGCGGCGAAGCCTTGCTGCCCGATATGCGGGCCGAACCACATTGGGCAAAAATGGCAGCGCTGATTGATGTCACCGTCGCCCATGACTTGCCGGTGCTATGGTCCTGCCGCGCCGCCCATGCGGCTGTGCTGCACCTGGATGGCATCGAGCGGGTGCGGTTGCCCGAAAAGCTCAGCGGGATTTTTCAGACGGACATGATCGCGAATGCCCCGGTGCTGCGCCACCTTGCCGGGAACCCGGTGTCCCCGCAATCACGCTATCACGGTCTCGATGCCGATGAATTGCTGGCGAAAGACTATACCATCCTGACCCAAAGCGCCGTGGTCGGGCCGGATTGGTTCACCCGCCGCGCCAGCCCGCACATGCTGTTTGTGCAAGGCCATCCTGAATATAACGCCGAGGCCCTGGCGCTGGAATATCGTCGGGACGTCCGCCGCTTCCTCAATGGCGAAGCCGCCCATCACCCGGCGCCGCCGGCCCACTATTTTTCATCTGCCTTGCGGTTGCGCCTGCAGGACCTTGCCGCCAGGGCACGCCAGCAGCGTGATCCCGCGTTACTTCATCGCTATGATGACGTGCTGGCCACCCACATGCCGCGTCAGCGCTGGCGCGAGCCGGCTATCGAGCTTTACGCGAGTTGGCTGGAAGCCATCGCCACCAAGGCACGCCCGGCGGTTATTGCTGCCTGAAATAAACGGCGAGGGCAGTTGGCGAAAGTCGCCGCGCTGTGGCAAGCTGTCACCCTTGCCGCGCGGAACAGCACCATGAAAATCTATTCGACCAGCACCAATCCTGCCCCAGCGGGCGGCATGGTCACGGCCCTTACGACGCGTGACAAGGTCACCTTGCGCCTGGCGTGCTGGCGCACGACGCAGCCCGTACGCGGCACACTGCTTCTGGCGCAAGGGCGCGGTGAATTTATCGAGAAATACAACGAAACCATAGGTGACATGCTGGCGCGCGGGCTGAATGTCGTCACCTTCGACTGGCGCGGACAGGGCCTGTCGACGCGAGCCTTGCGCGACCCCCGCAAGGGTCATGTTGCGGCGATGGAGGATTATATCGAGGATTTGGCGGCGGTTGAGGCCTGGATGATCGCACAGGACTGCGCGCAGCCCTGGTTCGCCCTCGGCCATTCCATGGGCGGAGCCCTCCTCCTCATGCGCCTGCACGCCGCACCTTCGAATTATACCCGTGTGGTGCTGAGCGCGCCGATGATTGATCTGGCTGGCCTGTCCTGGCCCAAAGGGGCGCGGCGTCTGGCGCGGACGCTGAATTGGATGGGCCTTGGCCGCAACTATGTGCCCGGCGGCGATGGCAAGGCCTATTTTCTCACACCCTTCGAAAAGAATATCCTGACCAGTGACCCGGTGCGCTATGCCAAATTCACCACGATGGCCCAGGAATGCCCGGATGTATGGACGGGCTCGCCCACTGTCCAATGGCTTGACGAGGCTTTCCGGCTGATGGCGGCATTCAGGGACGTTGACTATCCCATGTCGATTCCCGTGCCTTGCCTCACGATTGCCGCCGGACAGGATCAGGTGGTGGATACCGAGGCCACGACACGCTTCGTGAGTTTCATGAAAGGTCGCAGCCTTGTGGTCATCCAGGGTGCCCAGCATGAACTCATGATCGAACGTGACGAACTGCGCGAACAGTTCTTCGCCGCCTTCGACGCCTTTGTTCCTGGTTCGGTCAGCGGTTGAGGCGCGCCAAGATCTGATCATGCAGCGCCGGATCGCCGCTGGCGACGATGTTGCCGCCCCTGGCGGCACTTTCGCCCTGCCAGTTGGTGATGCGTCCGCCAGCGCCCTCAATAATCGGGATCAGCGCGACGATATCATAGGGCTGCAAGCCGCTTTCGATCACCAGATCGACATGGCCGGACGCCAGCATGCAATAGGCATAGCAATCACAGCCATAACGCACCAGCCTGGCGTCAGCCTCGATCGCCTGATAGAGCGCGCGTTCGCGCTCCGGGAACAGAGTGGGCGAAGTGGTCAGCAATGTCGCCTGTTCCAGCGTGGTGCAGGCGCGCGTGTGCAAGCGCCGTGGCGCCGTGTCGGCATGGCTCATGGATGCCGCCTGGCCATCGCCGCGAAACCGCTCGCGCGTGAAAGGCTGGTTCATCACCCCGTAAGCTGGCACACCATGATGCATCAGACCGATGAGTGTTCCCCACATCGGGACACCGCTGATGAACGAGCGTGTGCCATCAATCGGATCAAGCACCCAAACATATTCGGCATCCGGGTTCTGGTTGCCGAATTCCTCACCGATAATGCCGTGATTGGGGAATGCCGCGCCAATCAGGCGGCGCAGCACGGTCTCCGCGGCCCGGTCAGCTTCCGTCACCGGATCAAAGCTGCGCGCAGTTCCTGGGATCGATTTATCCTCGACGCCAATGTGGCTGCGAAAAAACGGCAGGATGACTTCGCCGGAATCCTGCGCGAGCCTGTCAAAAAATCCGGCAAAATCGACGGCGGTCATCGGATCACGATATCCTTGTTAGGAGCTGTTTGTCATGCAGGCACGGCAAGCTTTAGGCAAGCCATTTGTTCGCAACGCGCCCCCCACGTGCCCCGTGCCAAGCGTTGATCTGTCGTGGTATGAAAAGCGCCGTAAGACTTGCAACGGGCTGCCTGAGGGCGGTTCGTGGCACCGAAGCCGCTTCCTCGCCTTGATGGCGGGTGCAGCGATGCTTTACAAATTCAGGGAACACCCATGATCAGCGGCAGAACCACACTGATTGCCCATCTCGGCTGGCCCACCGAGACATTCAAGGCACCCATGATCTACAACCCGTGGTTCGATGATCGCGGCATTGATGCCGTGGTGGTGCCCATGGGGGTGAAGGCGGAGACTTTTGCTACGTTTTTCAAGAGCCTGTTCACGCTGACCAATCTGCGGGGGGCGCTGATCACCATGCCCCACAAGGTGACGACCATGGCCTTGCTGGATGAAGCCAGCACGACGGCCAAAATCGCCGGGGCCTGCAATGCCGTGCTCATGCGCGCCGACGGCTCCCTGCTCGGCGATATGTTCGATGGCGAGGGTTTTGTGCGCGGTGTTTTGCGCAAGGGCCAGCAACTGGCGGGAAAGCGCGCCTTTGTGCTGGGCAGTGGTGGCGTCGGTTCGGCCATTGCCGCCTCGCTGGCCAAAGCAGGGGTCGCGGCGCTGGCGGTGTCGGACGCCCATCCGCCTAGCGCCGCAGCATTGGCCGCGCGTCTGAAAGCCCATTATCCCGGACTTGAACTGGCGGTCGGCAACCTTGATCCGGCGGGCTATGACATTGTCGTCAATGCAACACCCATTGGCATGAAGGCGGATGATCCCTTGCCGATGGACGTTGCGCGCATCGCGCCTTCGAGCTTTGTCGGCGAGGTGGTGATGAAAGCCGAGCATACGCCGTTTTTGGCCGCAGCACTGGCGCGCGGGTGCCGGGTGCAGGTGGGCACTGACATGCTGTTCGAGCAAATCCCCGCCTATCTTGAATTCTTCGGCTTCGGTTCAACCACGCCGGACGAATTGCGGCGGCTGGCGCAGATCAATTATTGAGGTCTTGTGGGGCGCGGATGAAGGCATCGACGTCCAGGCTCAGGTACAGATCTTCAGCGGGATCACAGGTTGCCAGCATGGGTGCCCGGTCATTCACGCCAGGCGCCCGTGCGTTGTGTTGCCATTCCAGGCGGCAAACCATCACGATACATGCAAATGCACATATAGCATCAGGGCGCCAGCCAGCGGCAACAGGCAGGCGGCGAGGATTTCCAGGGCCCGCAACAAGCGCGCCGCCCAGGAACGCGGACCACCAGAGGCCATCGTGAGGCTGCCGCGCAGGCTGACGACCAGGGCCGCCAGAACTGACACGGAGAGCGCCGTGCCGAAACTCATGGCGATGGTGGCGGCTATGCCTGCATAAAGCACATGCTGCGACAGTGCGAACACCAGCACGATCAGCGCGCCGGTGCAGGGGCGCAGCGCTGTTGCCGCCATCACGCTCCAGGCACGGCGCAGATCAAGCCTGCCCTGTGAGGCCGCAGCGCTGGGAATGTGCAAGCCGCCACAGTCGCAATCATCATCCTGCTCGCAAAAGGCCGCGGCCTCTGCCGCAAAGCGTGACGCCGGCGCCGCGGCAATTTGCGGCGCACTGAAAGCCAGATGTCCCAGCCCGTCCGACGCCGCCAGGGCCGCGCGGTGCCGTAAAATCGGTCGCAAGGCGCGGCGCCACACCAGCCACAGGCCAAGCCCGATGATCAGCACATCCGAGCCAATCTCGAAGCCGAGCGTCGTCCTGGTGATTGAGACGCTGGTGAGATGCAAAAACAGCGCAGCCACCAAAATCAGCGTGATTGCACTCACCGCCTGGGCGAGTGCCGCAAGCCCGGCGAGCGCGATGCCATTGCGCAGGTTCTCGCGGTTGGCCATGATCCAGCCGGAAATCACCGCCTTGCCGTGGCCGGGGCCGACGGCGTGGATGACGCCGTAAACAAAGGCAATGCCGATCAAGGCCCAAAACGCTGCGCCATTGTGGCGGATGCTTTCGACAGCACCGGTGAGTTCGTTATTGAACCTCATCTGGGTTTCGACAAGCCAGCCAAACAGGCCGGGGAACATGCCACCGGCCGAAAGGCCTCCGGTATCGGGCAGGCCGGTGCCAAATGGCCCCATGGGGCTTGCCGCCAGGATTATTTGCACGCCACCTCCGCCGCATTGATGAGGCGGTTGGTGACCGCAAAAAGGGCGGCGGGGACATCATGCTGGCTCGCCGGAATGGCCGCGAGTTTGGCGGCCATCGCCGGGTCAAGCTGGCCTGGCCGATGCAGCGTGATCGCGCAATCAGGATGGCCTGCGCCGAGAGTCACCGGATCATGTTTGGCGAAGCTGACGGCCGCAAAATATTCCGGATCATAGACCCGCAGTTCAAAACTCTTGCCCTTGACGGCCAGCGGCTTGGGAAATTGCAGGGTGAAATGAATTTCCAGCGTATCGTGGATGAAGGTATCAAAAAAGGCCGTTGGCTGGGCCGGTGTTAGCGTTTGCCCATCCAGCACCAGCGACGTGAAAAACTTGTAATAGCTCAGCGAATTCATGTTGATTTTGGCTAAAGGTTGCAAATCAGCCTGGCTTGGGCGACCATCGTGCTTCGAATCATAGCCCTGCACGGCAAAGGCGGAAAAGGCCTTGTCGAAATCCCAGATGTGGGTGACGCCGGTCACTTCGCCCTGAGGGTTGAACAACAACTCGCTTCTGGCTTTCACCAGAATATGCGGATGCGCGAGGGCAGGCATGGCCATCATCATGGCGAACGCCGGAGCCATGACATATTTCACAGCCCGCATCATGGCGCGGCCTCGTTCAAGGCGCCATGCAGTGTCAAAAGTTCGCGCAGCATGAAGCGTTGGTAATTCAGCCCCTGCGGCTTGTCACGCCAGACGCCCACACTGGGCACGCCAGCCTGATCCGCCGCCTTTTTCAGGAATGTCGTGGCAATGTCTTTGGCCTCAACGCTGTAAACCAGCACGCCCGCCGCCGCTGCCGTGATACGCAAGGCGAGGGTTTTGACTGCTTTCATCCTCGCCGGGCCTTTGGCATCAAGCGCCGCCAATGCCGCGCGGTTCCGAATTCCGAAATGCAGATCATCAAGCATATTGGCAAATTCTGGATCCGCGGCAAACACTGCTGAGCCGCGATATTTGCTCCGCAATTCGTTCATTTCGGTGATGACCGGGGCCAGTTGATTTTCAAAAGCCTTCAGATGCGCCGCATAATCGCCCTTGTGGCGAGGATCGCGCAGTTGCAGCGCTGCGGCCAGCCGGCGTGCCAGCGCCTGCATCGCCGCCACGTGCAGCCATTGCGGCGAATGGCGCGCAAAGCCGACAGAACTGGCGGAAACAGCACCATGAAAGGGCAGGTGCCCGCTGCCGCTATCGAGATCAAGAACGACGCCAGAATGCCCTTTCGCAAGGGCAGGGTCGCGGACGACGTCAGCCAAATTGCCCGCAATCTGGCGGGCGATATCGGCATAAACCGCGTCCGCTGCGCGTATCTTCAAGACAGGATCCGCCGACGCCGTTCGCGGTGCCGCGATCAGCAAAGCCAAAGTCACTAAAATTCCTCGCAGCAGCATCACAAGCCCTCGATCACCGCTCTTCACGGCGGAGGTGGCATTTTTAAGACAGGTTGACCGCCATGGCCAGCCACGCGGTCGCAGTAGCGTCAGCAAAGTCGCCTGTCCCGCCAAGTTAAGCGGCTTTCAGACATTTTTCACCATTTTGGCGCTTTACTGCACTTCAACGAGTGTTTCGACAGGAGCCTGCCATGCCGTCCCTTTTCAACCGCAGCCGTGCGGCCCTGTTGGTGCTTGCCCTGTTGCCTGCACCTTTGGCCACTTTCGCGCATGCCGATGCACTGGTTCCGGTGGCACGGGTGAAAATCGATCAGGCGACCCTCATCAAGGTACCGGTTGGTGTGCACACCCTGGTGGTGGGCAATCCGGCCATTGCCGATGTGACTTTGCTGAAACGGATCAACACAATGGTCATCACCGGCAAAAGCTATGGCGAAACCAACGTGATTGCGCTGGATGATCAGGGCAACCAGATCGCGACAAGCGAAATTGAGGTCAATCAGGCGTTGCATAATAAATTGCTGCTGCAGAATGGCTTGGCCCGCATGACCTATTACTGCAACCCGCATTGCCAGCCGACCGTGACTATCGGTGATGCGCAGGCGTTTAACCAAAACATTGACAGCCAGATTGCCCAGCATAATGCCGATTCAAGCGGAAACAGTACCTCGCAAACTTCAGCAACACAAAACGCGCATTAAACTGCAGGCAATGGGCTGGTTAAATTTTTCTTAACTGACTCATAGGGAGGGCCGAAGTACCAGTAACCGGATATAAAACTTTCACTGTTATGTCTGGTCACCGATCTGGAATCTTTGATTTTCTAAGCGTGGCGTTGCGTGAGGTGGTGAAATGGCTGAGGGCTTTGGGGCAAGACTACGCAAAGCGACCAGGCGTGGCAGCATCCGTTTCCTGCGTGACCAGAGCGGTGTCACAGCCCTTGAATTTGGTATGTTGGCTATCCCCTTCTTTGGCGTCCTGATGGGGATTTTTCTGAATGGCTATGTCCTGTTCAGCCAGGCGGCGCTGGACACGGCAGTTGCCGACGCCGCCAAACAAATCATGACCGGCCAGATCCAGAATAACAGCGCCATTGTCGATGCGCCCAGCTTCGTCGCACAGGTGCTCTGCGGTGCGAACAGCACACTGCCGTCGTATATGAATTGTTCAAAGCTGCAAGTCGACCTTCGTGTCCTGCCGGATTTTGCTTCGTCTGATCCCGCTTCGATCTTCGGCCCGAATGGGACTTTGAAGTTCTGCCCTGGCGCCGGTTCCAATTATGTGATGCTGAGCGTGAACTATCCGCTCCCGACGCTTTTTCCCGTGCTGATAGGATGGGTGACCAATGTTGGCATTTCCAGTGCGAGCCAGACAAAAGACAGCAATGGAAATTATGTTCGCATGCTCGAAAGCTCGTCGGTTTTACGTAATGAGCCATTCGCAACGACGACAACCTGGCCGGGCTGCTGACCGATGCCAAATTCTTTCCTCCCCCGCTCGCCGAGAGTGAAGACCATGCCAAACCGGCTTCTTAAGCGGCTTCGTCGCTTTCATGGCGACAGAAAAGCCATCGCGGCCGTTGAGTTCGCGTTGGTCTTTCCATTGATGATGCTGATGTATTTCGGATCAGCGGAAACAACCATCGCCGTGACAGCAGGCCATAAATTGGGAGACGTTGCCCTGGAGATGGGGTTGCTGCTGAGCGCCGAAGTCTCGAAGAACCTGCAAGATAGTGATTTTGACGCCATTTTCCAGGCGGCAACGCCAATGATGTTCCCCTTCAATATCGCCGGGGGAAAGCTCAGCATAACCTTGACGAGTGTTACATTCGTGCCGATTGCGCAAGGTTCGACGACCTACAATGCCATGGTCGACTGGTCAGTCACCACCGGTACCAAGGCCAATCTGCGCCCTTGTTCAACAGCTCTGACGCTGACCGGGGACACGGTTGGCCCTAGCCCCACGACGCTGCATGGCAGCCTGGTGCAGGGCGGCTCGCTTCTTATTGTTGATCTGGTCTATAATTACCCAACGCCGTTCAACATCAATTTTAAAACGCCTCTCGGTCAATATCATTCGCCGCCTTTGATCGTCATGAAGCGGATAAATACGGAAGCGCCGCGCAACTTTCCGCAACTCGCGTATGCGGGCGGCACAACCTACACTGAAAACATCTGCCCCCTGAATACCCCGTGAGGCTTCACAAATGCCGCCTTTGCCTCGCTCGAACACCTTTGCTGGGGCTCGAAATTGCGCAGGAAGCTTTCAGACCTGCACAGGGGTGTTGAACTCTCCTGCAGTCTCTCACGGAAACAAGCCATGGCGACATGCCATGGCCATCATGATTCCCTGACAAAAGGCTTGCCGTGATTAAAGGCTCGCCAGGATTACTGCGTGAGCTTGATCTGATTGCCCTGCACTTTGAAGTTCCGCAGGCGACGCAGGAAATTCATGCCGATCAGCGAGCGACCGAGCGCATGAGGCTGCGCGATGATGGCTGGCACATCATCAACCCGCACGTTGCCAATCTCGATCGAATCGAGATGAACCTGGGCGGCATAGGCAACCCCGTTGGCGGTGCTCAGCGCGAGGCGGTAATCGCCCGGCTGCGGCGCTATCCCCATATTGACGGCATCATGATGGGTGAGGGCAACAAAGCTGGCCCCGGTGTCAATCATGATGGCCACATCCGCACCGTCGATGGTGGCATGGCCCATGAAATTGCCGGTTGGGCCGGCCCACAGGGAGGCTGTGGCGTGATTGGCGCTTGGCAGTGGTGCGGCGACGCGGTCATTATTAGGGATTGCGGCGGCGGGTGGTGCAGGCTTGATCTCGTTCCAATTGGTGTGCGACAGCACCTGCGATGCGACCACGGCCGCAATGACCGTGAAGATGGCGGTTCCTGCAATAGTATTCATGCTTCAACCCGCATTCCTCTTGCGTCATTTCGGAAAATGCGCCGCAAAGCCTGCAATTTCATGAACATCTGCGTATAAATTTTCGATCAGTCTGATTTTCCTTGCGCCGGGTTGCATCGCCAGCGCGCCAACCCTGCGCTCGATCTTCAGGCTGGGGTTCCCGAACCTGGATCCCAGAGCTGATGCAGCCGGTCGGCGGCCAGTTGCGCAAACCTTAGCAGCACCACGCGCCGCGTCGCTGGAGGCAAACGGTGCTCCGGAGCTTCATGGATGATCGCGGCGCCATAGGCATCAGCGACGATCAACCCCGCGTCGGCAGGCATGATGGCAAGGGGCACAATTTGAGGAATGGCGAAATAAAGCCGGTCACAATGGGCGCGATAATCGCGCCATTTTTGATCGGCGCGGAAATCGGCCACAGAAGATTTGATTTCAATGATATGCAGCGTGCCATCTGGTGCCAGAGCAAGAATATCGGCGCGCCGCCCCGACATCAGCGCCACTTCCGGCAGGCTTGAAAAGCCCTGCTGGCGCAACAACCGCCGCACCCCGCGCGCCACCATCAAGGCGGTTTCGGACTGGCGACCATCAGGCGGCGGCGCGCCAATGTCATGAGGCGAAATAATCATGTCGCCGAATTCAGCGCAGTTTGGCCCAATGTGCAATGCCAAAGGCCAGTTGACCCGCAAAACCCCCGCAAAACCCCATTGACTTGCTGGCCCTTCCGGGCCTAGATCGACGCATGAAAATTCTTCTCGTACCGCGCGCGCCATTTTTGGGACGAACCTGAGGTTCGTTTTCCCACGATGGCGCATGACCCAAGCCCCTCTAAGGGGCTTTTTTATTGTCCAGATTTCTGGCAAAGCCAGATGAAACCCCGGAGCAAAGACGATGGCAAAGCAGATGACCGGCGCGGAGATGGTGGTGGAGGCCCTGAAAGACCAGGGCGTTGACACGCTGTTTGGTTATCCCGGCGGTGCTGTGCTGCCGATCTATGACGCCTTGTTCAAGCATAATTTCGTCAAGCACGTGCTGGTGCGCCACGAGCAGGGCGCGGCCCATGCCGCCGAAGGCTATGCCCGCTCCTCGGGCAAGGTCGGCGTGCTGCTGGTGACCTCCGGCCCAGGGGCGACTAACACCGTCACCGGCCTCACCGATGCGCTGATGGATTCAATCCCGCTGGTCTGCATCACCGGCCAGGTGCCAACCCATCTGATCGGCTCGGACGCCTTTCAGGAATGCGACACGGTCGGCATTACCCGCCATTGCACCAAGCACAATTATCTGGTGCGGCGCATCGAGGATTTGCCGCGCATCCTGCATGAGGCGTTTTACATCGCCAGCCACGGCCGCCCCGGCCCGGTGGTGATCGACATCCCCAAGGACGTGCAGTTTGCCCTGGGCACCTACAGTTTTCCGAAAAACAGCCAGCACAAGACCTATCATCCTCAGCTCAAGGGCGATGCTGACGCGATCAAGCATGCGCTGGCAATGATGGCGAAAGCCAAACGCCCGGTGTTTTACACCGGCGGTGGCGTGATCAATTCCGGCCCCCATGCCTCGACCCTGCTGCGCGAACTGGCGGGCCTCACCGGCTTTCCGGTGACGTCCACCTTGATGGGCCTCGGCGCGTTTCCTGCGTCCAGCAAGCAATGGCTTGGAATGCTCGGGATGCACGGAACCTATGAAGCGAATAATGCGATGCACGACTGCGATCTGATGATCTGCGTTGGCGCGCGCTTTGACGACCGCATCACCGGAAGGCTCGATGCGTTTTCGCCGGGCTCGAAGAAAATCCACATCGACATCGACCCCTCCTCAATCAACAAGAACGTCAAGGTTGATCTGCCGATCGTGGGCGATTGCGGCCATGTGCTGGAAGACATGGTCAGGTTGTGGCGCACACAGGCGATGGAGCCCAATAAATCCGCGCTGAAAGCCTGGTGGACGCAGATCGACATCTGGCGCGCCCGCAATTCGCTTGGCTTTCGCGGCTCCGATAAAACCATCAAGCCGCAATATGCCGTGCAGCGCCTTTATGAACTGACCAAAGACCGTGACACGTTCATCACCACGGAGGTGGGCCAGCATCAGATGTGGGCCGCCCAGCATTATCACTTTGAAAAGCCCAACCGCTGGATGACCTCCGGTGGGCTCGGCACCATGGGTTATGGCCTGCCCGCCGCCATTGGCGTGCAAATGGCCCATCCCAAGGCCCTGGTGATCGATATTGCCGGCGAAGCGTCGATCCTGATGAACATGCAGGAAATGTCGACGGCCCTGCAATATCGCCTGCCGGTCAAAATCTTCATCCTCAACAATGAATATATGGGCATGGTGCGCCAGTGGCAGGAGTTGCTGCACGGCGGGCGCTATTCAGAAAGCTATTCGGAGGCTTTGCCCGATTTTGTGAAACTGGCGGAAGCCTACGGCGCCGTTGGCATTCGCTGCGGCGACCCGGCCAAGCTTGATGCCGCGATCATGCAGATGATCGATTCGCCGCATCCGGTGATTTTCGATTGCCTCGTCGACAAGAACGAAAATTGCCTGCCGATGATTCCTTCAGGCAAGGCCCATAATGAAATGATCATGCCCGATAGTGACGCCAACATCGGCGACGTCATCGACGAGAAGGGCAAGATGCTGGTGTGAAGGGACACCCTTCGGTGCGCCCTGAAAGCATCTTGATCGCATTAGCGGCATGACTTCCACCGCGATCGACAGCATCATCGCCCATGTCCGTGGCCGGCCTTCGCGGACGTGGTCGCTGGTGATTTCGTTTTTCGGCGATGCCATTGTGCCGCGGGGCGGCGAGGCTGATCTCTCGACGCTCACCGCCTTTTGTGCAGGCCTGGCGATTGATGCGGGCGCGGTGCGCACTGCCCTGTCGCGTCTCGTGCGGGACGGCTGGTTCACCCGCGAGAAGCGCGGGCGCAACAGTTTTTATCGTCTCAGCCCGCATGGTCATGATGTGTTCGCAAGCGCCGCCGTGCGGATTTACGCACCGCCGGCGCCCGCGGCGACGCCGGAATTGACCCTGCTGCTGGTGCCCGGCGCTTCGCGAACCGGCACGCTGGCCGCCGAACTTGCCGAAAAGGGGTATGGCTCGCCGCAAGCTGGCGTGTGGATCACGCCGCAGATCGAAGCCGAACTGCCGCCGATGCCAGACCTGCTGCGCCTCGCAGCCCGCGGCGATGCCGTCACATTGCGGAGCCTGGCCGCGCGTTCCTGGCCGTTGCAAGCGCTGGGTGGACACTATCGCGATTTCATCACCGCCTTTGCGCCGCTCGCCTCTGAAATCGCCAACGGGGTGAATCTCGATGATGCGCAGGCGATGCTGGCGCGCGTGCTCCTGATCCATGAATACCGTCGTATCGCGCTGCGTGATCCGCACCTGCCTTCGGTGCTTTTGCCGGAAGACTGGCCCAGCGCCCAGGCCCGCAGTCTTGGTGCCCGGCTTTATGCGCAGTTGTTCCAGCCGGCCGAAAGCTGGCTTGACCGCCAAGCCACAACCAGCAACGGAACTGCTTTGCCGCCTTCGCTGGCAAACCAGAGCCGGTTTGAGGGTTGATTGCATCTGTTACTTAAATTCATTGACTTCTGCAAAATAGTTTCCTATTTTTCGGGCCTGAACCTTAAGGATGTGGCCATGTACACACAGGGCTTGACGCATGAGCCGGAAGCCGCCGTCCATGCTGTTGGCGACGAAGCGGCGCTCACGCGGTTTCAGGCCCGCATTGATGGCGAGCAGCGCATTGAACCCAATGACGCCATGCCCGCCGCCTACCGTCGCACCTTGGTGCGCCAGATTTCCCAGCACGCCCATTCCGAGATTGTCGGCATGTTGCCCGAGGGCAACTGGATCACCCGCGCGCCCACCCTGCGGCGCAAGGTGGCCTTGCTGGCCAAGGTGCAGGATGAATGTGGCCACGGGCTTTATCTTTACGCCGCCGCAGAGACGCTGGATGCCACGCGCGAGCAGCTCTATGATGATCTCCTGGCCGGCAAGGCCCGCTATTCCTCGATATTCAATTACCCAACCCCGACCTGGGCTGACATTGGGGCGATTGGCTGGCTGGTCGATGGCGCGGCGATCATGAACCAGATTCCGCTCTGCCGCTGCTCTTATGGCCCCTATGCGCGCGCCATGATCCGCGTCTGCAAGGAGGAATCCTTTCACCAGCGCCAGGGCTATGAAATCATGCTGACGCTGGCGCGCGGCACGCCCGCCCAACAGCGCATGGCGCAGGACGCCCTCAACCGCTGGTGGTGGCCGTGCCTGATGATGTTTGGCCCGCCTGATGGGGAAAGCCAGCATTCCGACACATCAACCCTATGGAAAATAAAGCGCTTCTCCAATGACGAGCTGCGCCAGAAATTCATTGATGCCACCGTGCCCCAAGCGCATTTTCTTGGCCTGACTATCCCCGATGCGGCGCTGCGCTTTGATGAGGCAACCGGCCATTGGCAGCATGGTGCCATCGATTGGGAAGAATTCCGGCAGGTCCTGGCGGGCAACGGCCCCTGCAACAATGAGCGGATGGCCGCGCGGCGCAAAGCCCATGATGAGGGTGCCTGGGTGCGTGAAGCAGCGCTGGCTCATGCATCCAAACAGGCCAAACGAGCCGCCTGAATCAGAAAAGTAACCAGGGAGCACAGCATGGCAACCCCGAGATTTCCGCTCTGGGAAGTGTTCATCCGCAGCCGCACGGGGCTGGCGCACCGGCATGTCGGTTCGCTGCACGCGGTCGATGCCACCAGCGCGCTGGATGCCGCGCGCGATCTCTTCACAAGGCGCAACGAGGGGGTGTCAATCTGGGTGGTGCCTTCAGCCAGCCTGGTCGCCTCCGATCCCGGCGACAAGGCCATGATGTTTGATCCGGCCAGCGACAAAATCTATCGTCATCCGACCTTCTATGAAGTGCCGGACGAAGTGGGTCATATGTGATGCCCGCCACCAGCATCGCGCTCGCCACCGACCCCCTGCTGCGCTTCATCTTGCGCCGTGCCGATGATGCTTTGGTGCTCGGCCACCGGCTTTCGGAATGGTGCGGCCACGCGCCGATGCTGGAAGAAGACATGGCGCTGGCCAATATCGCGCTGGACCTTTTGGGCCAGGCACGGGCGCTCTATGCCTATGCCGGGGTCGTCGAGGGTGCCGGACATGATGAAGACGCCTATGCCTACCTGCGCGATCCGGCTGATTACCTCAACCTGCTGCTGGTCGAGCAGCCCAATGGCGATTTTGCCCGCACCATCGTCCGGGTCTGGCTTTACAGCGCCTTCATGGACCTGTGGTGGCAAAGGATGACCGCCTCAAAGGATGCGCAACTCGCCGCCATCGCCGCGCGGGCGGTGAAGGAAGTCGCCTACCATCTGCGCCACGCCGCAGCCTGGGTGGTGCGACTCGGCGATGGCACGCCAGAAAGCCATCAACGCGCGCAAGCCGGGCTGGCCCTGCTGTGGCCCTATGCGGGCGAAATGCTGACCAGCGAGCCGGACGAAGCCGCGCTGATCGCGGCGGGCGTCGCTTGTGACCCCGAAACCCTGCGCGCCCCCTGGCTTGGCCGTGTCAAAGCCGTCGCGGCGGAAGCTGGCATTTCTTTGCCGACAACGCCATTTTCGCAGCAGGGCGGGCGGCGCGGTCACCATGGCGAGGCGATGGGCCACCTCCTGGCAGAATTGCAATATATGCAGCGCACTTATCCGGCGGCGCAGTGGTGAGCAACCTTGCCCACGATAAAGCCCGCGCGATTGCCGAAGCGGTGCCCGACCCGGAACTGCCGGTGCTGACCCTGGGCGATCTTGGCATCATCCGCGACGTTGCCGCCTCCGGGACGGGTGTCGAAGTCACCATCACCCCAACCTATTCCGGCTGTCCGGCGATGAATACCATGGGGATGGATATCAGTCTGGCTTTGGCCGAAGCCGGCTTCGGGCCGGTGCGCATCAAGACCACGCTCAGCCCCGCCTGGACGACTGATTGGATCAGCGCGGAAGGCCGCGCCAAGCTGCAAGCTTTCGGCATCGCGCCGCCCGGCCCGCGCGGCAACGATGCGCCGGTTGCCTGCCCGCTCTGCGGCTCCACCAACACGGGCGAAATCTCGCATTTTGGCTCGACCGCCTGCAAGGCGCTGTGGCGTTGCCTGGCCTGCCGCGAGCCTTTCGATCATTTCAAATGCCATTGAGGCCCAGCGATGCGCGCACCATGACCGCCCCGCCACGTTTTCACCACCTCGTCGTCAGCGATGTACGCCGCGAAACCGCCGATGCGGTGTCTATCGCATTTTCGGTGCCTGAGACGCTGGCTGCCGCCTATGCCTTTGACCCCGGCCATTATCTGACGTTGCGCGCCACCCTTGCAGGCGAGGAGGTGCGGCGCTCCTATTCCATCTGCAGCGCGCCCTCAAGCGGCGAATTGCGCATTGCCGCCAAGCTCGTTGAGGATGGCGTGTTTTCCGGCTTCCTCAACGCCCGCGCCAAGGCTGGCGACGGGCTGGATGTGATGATGCCGACCGGGCGGTTTGGCCAGGGCGCGATGCACAACGGCCAGACTTACGCCGGTTTTGCGGCCGGTTCAGGCATCACGCCGCTGATGTCAATCATCACCCATATTTTGACGAGCGAGCCGGACAGCCGGGTTTTCCTGTTCTATGGCAACCGCAGTTCAGAGGGCGTGCTGTTTGGCGAAGCGTTGGCTGACCTCAAGGATCGCTTCCCGGATCGCCTCGCCCTGCTGCACGTACTGTCCCGCGAAGAGCAGGATATTGACGGCCTCAACGGCCATATTGATGGCGCAAAAATCGACCTTTGGCTGCGCCATGTCGTGCCCGCGAGCCTGATCGACCAAGCCTTCATCTGCGGCCCCGAGGCGATGATCGTCGCTGCCGAGGCGGCACTGCAACAGGCCGGAGTCGCCCCCGCCAAAATCCACACCGAGCGTTTTGTCTCCAGTCTGGGCGGCGCGCCGCGCCAGCGCGCCAAACCAGCGGCGGGCGCGCCAGCGGCCTATAGCGCCACCATCACTGCCGATGGCAAAACCCGTGAAATCGGGCTGAGCGAGGGCGAAACCATCCTTGATGGCGCCCTGCGGGCTGGCATTGATCTGCCCTTTGCCTGCAAGGGCGGCATGTGCTCGACCTGCCGGGCGCGACTGGTGGAAGGCGCGGCCACCATGGATCAGAATTTTTCCCTGCAAGATTGGGAACTGGCGAAGGGCTTTATCCTCACCTGCCAGGCCCATCCCACAACCGCGCAGGTCAGGGTTGATTTCGACCAGATGTGACACCGGCGGACGACGACGCGACATTGCAAGCGAGCCGGCGCTGCGCCTTCCTCCCGTCGATCACGAGGCTGGGCAAACACTCTGTTTCTGGTTATCCTTCCCCGAGAAATTCACCACGGCGCGGATGATCACCCATGACTGACGTTCCCTATCCGCGTGATCTTGTTGGCTATGGCCGCCTGCCGCCGTTGGCAAAATGGCCGGGCGAGGCCCGCATCGCCGTGCAGTTTGTCATCAATTATGAGGAGGGCGGCGAGCGCAACATCCTGCATGGCGATGCGACCTCCGAAGCGTTTTTATCGGAAATCCCCGGTGCCGAGCTGTGGCCTGGCGAGCGCCACATGAACATGGAATCAATCTACGAATATGGCGCACGCGCCGGGTTCTGGCGGTTGTGGCGGCTGTTTTCCGAACGCAAGGTGCCGGTCACGGTGTTTGGCGTCGCCACGGCGCTGGAGCGCAATCCCGAAGCGGTAGCCGCCATGCAGGAATCGGGCTGGGAAATCGCCACCCACGGCCTGAAATGGATTGATTACCGCCATGTCGCTGCCCCTGAAGAGCGCCAGCACATAGCCCGCGCCATCGCGCTGCAAACGAAATTGACCGGCACGCGGCCCCTGGGCTTCTATCAGGGCCGCTCCTCCGTCAATACGCTTGACCTTGGTGCGGCAGAGCAGGGCTTTGTCTATCTCGCCGATGCCTATGCCGATGATTTGCCCTATTGGATGGAAGCGCCGCACGGGCCGCAGCTCATCGTGCCCTATACGCTTGATGCCAATGACATGCGTTTTGCCCCCGGATCGGGCTTTACCGAGGGCGACCAGTTCTTCACCTATCTGAAGGACAGTTTCGACACGCTCTATGAAGAAGGCGCGACGCACCCCAAAATGCTGTCGATCGGCCTGCATTGCCGTCTTGCAGGGCGTCCTGGGCGAAGCGCGGCGGTGAAGCGCTTTCTGGATTACGTGGCCAGCCACGCCCGGGTCTATGTGGCCACGCGGCTGGATATCGCCCGTCACTGGATCGCCACCCATCCGCCGCGCGGCGGCTACCGTCCAGGCCACATGCCGCGCGCCCTGTTTGTCGAGGTGTTTGGCGGCGTCTATGAGCACAGTCCGCATATTGCCGAAGCGGCGCATCGGGCGGGGCTTGGGCACGACCAGCACACCGCCGCAGGCCTGGCCGACGCGCTGGCCCGCGCGGCAGCGGCTATGACGTCGGCGCAGAAGCGGGCACTGATTCTGGCGCACCCTGATCTTGCCGGTAAACTCGCCGCTGCCGGCGACCTCACACCGCAATCGGGTGAAGAGCAGGCCAGCGCCGGGCTCGACCGGCTGACGCCCGATGAGCGCGCCCGCTTCGCCGCGCTGAACCAGGCCTATCGCGATAAATTTGCCATGCCCTTTGTCATGGCCGTGCGTGGTGTCAACAAGGCTGACATCCTGGCAGCGTTTGAACAGCGCCTCAGCCATAGCCCGGTCGAAGAACAAGCACGCGCGCTGGCAGAAATCGACAGGATCGCCCGCCTGCGGCTCGAAACACACTGGGCAACGCTCCAATCCGATGGCGATGCCCGCCAAGCATAAGCAAGGCGGCGTTCAATCTGTTGAGGGCAACGCCGCCAATGCTGCAAGGGCGCGTTGCTCGAATAATTTTGTGCCGTGGCGGCGGGCGATGGCTGCGGCTTCGCTGAAGGCAACCTGGGCCGCCGCCAAGTCGCCATCGCGGCGCAGCGCCAGTTCGCCGGAAAGCCGCACGATCTCGGCCTCCATCGTCAGATAGCCCCGCCCGTCGTCGCGCAATTCCACTGCTGTGGTCAGCCAGTGCGCGGCCTCATCAAGGTGTCCGCGCATCAGGCAGGCCTCGGCAAATTGCACCTGCCACGCATTCCAATAGGCGCGAACCTCATCCATGTGCCTTTGGCCCTCACGGGCCAGAGCAATCCCGCGCTGGGCATGGCCTTCCAGCAGCAGCACCATGCCACGATAAAGCATGACATGGCCGCGCCAAAACGGTGGATCATACAAAAGCTGCAGAGCATGTGCTTGCCCGGTCACGTTCACCAACTCCTGTTGATCATGCATGAGCCAGGAGGTGACGCAGCCTGCAAACAGCAGCGCGTTAAACTGTGGATTGACCCAGCCTGAGCTTCGCGCCATCGCCATCGCTCGACTCTGCCATTGGCGGGCCTGATCAAAGTCACCATCCAGCGCATATAATTCCGCAACGCCAACCATCGCATTGACGATCTGATGCGACGGGCCGACCTTGACCAAATCAACCTCGTCTTCGTCAGGCCGGTAGAGGTCAATGGCTTTCTGGAGATGGAAACGCGCCAGGTCGAATTCTGCGACGAAGAGCTTGGATGTGCCAACCGCTCGATGCGCCACCAGGCGTTCAAATCTTGTGCCATCCTTGGCAAGTTCAAAAATCTGCATCGCCAATTCATGATTGGTCTTCATCGAGACGATGTTGCCAAGCGCCCCCCAACGCACGGCAAGGGCAAAGATCAGCGCGGATTTCTGATTGACCCGCTGGCTCACCAGGCTCGCGGCTTCAATCTGGGCAACTACTTTGGGGTCTCCGGGGCTGTAGATGAAAACCATCGGGCCAACCAGGGCCAACCGACAGGAAAGCTCGCGCAGATCCCGGGCGCGGCTCTCGGGCAGCCTGGCATTGGTGCGCAGCGCCTGTTCAAAGAACCCGATCGCTTCCGAATAATGCGATTGCTGGCTGGCCCGCAACCCAGCCTCCTCCCACTGCGCTGCGGCCCGTTCCAGATCACCAGCGCCCGCAAGCTGGAAAGCCAGGATATGCGGCAAGGTTTTGACAACTTCGCTGAAGTCGGTCGCCAGCGTCGCCGCGATTTTGCCATGCAACCGCTGCCGCTCCGAGCGCAGCAGCAACTCATAGGCCGCCTCGTGCATCAGCCGGTGCCGGAACGCAAAGGCCTCGCCATAGCGCCCCGACGTCGATGCCAGAACGCCCGCCTCCACCAATTCGCGCAGGCCCTCGCGCAAGTCGCCCTCCGGCACTTCCTGCAGCGCCGCCAGCAGCACAAATGGAAATTCACGCCCCACGGCAGCGCCAATTTGCGCCACACGGCGCCCGTGTTGCAGAACATCGAGGCGCACATAGAGCGATTCGGTGAGCGTGGCAGGAATGCTGTGTTGCACCGGAAGCGGGCCGAGGCCGCCGCCGGGCAGATCAAGATAGCCCTTGGTCAACTCTTCAGCAAACAGCGGAATGCCGTCGGCCCGTTCGACAAGCGCGTGCACCGTATCTTTGGGCAATTGCAACGGCCGTGCGGTTTGGGTTACCAGCCTGGCAATTTCACTATGGCTCATGCGTTCAAGCGCGATATGCCGCGCGCCGAGTCGCCGCAACCAACTGGGTTCAACCGGATCGCGCGATGTCATCAGTGTCAACCAACCCTTGCCCGAAGGGCCGCTCAGGATCATTTCAAGAAGCTCGACTGTAGTTGGATCGATCCACTGAATGTCCTCGATAATCAGCATCCGCGAATGTGCCGCTATCTTTTCGAGCAGAATCGCGAGGACGCGCAACGTCCGGCGTCGTTTTTCCAGCGAGTTCATGGAGCTCACCCAATGGGATCCGGGATGCTCAAAGCCCAGAAAATCACCCAAAAGCACGAGCTGTTCTTCAGTCAATTCCACATATTCTGAAATAAATCGCCTCAAAATATCAATATTATGTGGATTTGAGTCGTAAATATTGACGTGAGATAAGTGTTCGATAAGATAACGTACAGGATAAAGGGCGATATGAACATTGAACGGCGAGCATTGCAGCAAAAAGTCCGGTTTGTGCGCCAAACCTTTGGAATATATCATACGCTCCGCAAGGCTGGATTTGCCGGTTCCAGGCTCTCCCGTCATCAAAACAACCGACCCTTTGCCAGCTTCAGCCGCCGCCAGCCATTCGCCAAGGCGCAAAATCTCGCTTTCGCGACCTATGAGACCGGGGTCGCCAGGCGCCTGCCGCAAGGCCGAAAAACGGCTTTTGGCACGACTCTCGCCTTCTACATGCCAAAAAGGCGCAACGTTTCCCTGCGCTTCACTGTGATCCAAAGCCCGACAATCGAACAATTTGCCGAGCATTTTCCAGGTCGATGCTGCGATCACGAGACCATTGGGCGGGGCGGCCCGCTCGGCGCTAACCGCGACACGTGTAATATCGCCCCCTAAATCAATCTGCAGGTTGCCTGTCTCGGCAATGGCGTCGTGGACGATGGCAGGTCCTGTGGCAGCACCAGCGCGCAGGCGAGGCCGGTACCCGGAAATAGGTTTCAGAGCCTTGATTTCACGAAGAATTTGCAAAGCGGCGCGCACCGCGCGTTCGGCATCAAGCCCTTGCGCGTGGGGATAGCCGAAGCTGGCATGAATGCCGTCGCCCTCAAAGCGCAGCACGTGCCCTTTGCTGGCTTCGACCGTGCGAGTCACAAGGGCGCGCACAGCCAGAATAATATCGCGCGCCACTTCGGGATCGTAGCGCTCAGCTAATTCTGTCGAACCTACAAGATCAAACACGAGCAGCGTGACAACACGCCAGTGCAAGGGCTTGCTCTGCACGGTATCGTCAAGGATTTCAGCGGGGCGGACGTGCCGCGCGGCATCAAGAATTACACGGCGGTGCCCAATGGAACGCACCCCCAGATCGCGCAAATCATCCTTCGTCAGAGTTGGCAGAATATCAAAATCAATGTGGTTGTCACTAAAGATTTCTGCATAGTCATGAAGCCCAAGAGAATTGAGCCACGACGGAATTGAAAGATGCTGATGTCCGCTCATAATCTCACCGTCCCAAGAATTCTATGTAAATCGTCCTAATATAAATTCAGGAACATAGAATTCTTTGAACAGCGCTTGTGTCCTTAGCTCAATCCGCGCCAGGCAACGTCTAATTTCATGCACTTGGACTTGAGTACAAACAGACTAACAAGCGTCAAGCCTCAAAGGGACGCAAGACTCGTAATCGGGGTGAAACATGCAGCTTTGATCGTGCAACCGCAATTGCACGATAGTCCCACAACGTCCAAAACAGCGGTGCAGACGCTTCTGACCCTGTCTCAGTTATCGAGAAAACTGCGCAACCGGCGCGAGCGGCTCGGGTGCTTCAGCTTGCGCAGGGCCTTGGCCTCAATCTGCCGGATGCGCTCGCGCGTCACCGAGAACTGCTGGCCAACTTCCTCAAGCGTGTGATCCTGATTCATGCCAATGCCAAACCGCATGCGCAGCACCCGCTCCTCGCGCGGCGTCAGCGACGCCAGCACGCGGGTGGTGGTCTCACGCAGATTGTTCTGGATCGCGGCATCAATCGGCAGAAGCGCCGATTTGTCTTCGATGAAATCACCCAGATGACTGTCTTCCTCATCGCCAATCGGCGTTTCGAGGCTGATCGGTTCCTTGGCGATTTTCAGCACCTTGCGCACTTTTTCCAGGGGCATGGCGAGCTTTTCGGCCAATTCCTCCGGGGTAGGTTCACGGCCCGATTCATGCAGCATCTGGCGCGATGTGCGCACGATCTTGTTGATCGTCTCGATCATGTGCACCGGAATGCGGATGGTGCGCGCCTGATCAGCGATCGAGCGAGTGATCGCCTGCCGGATCCACCATGTTGCGTAGGTGGAGAATTTATAGCCACGGCGGTATTCGAATTTATCGACAGCCTTCATCAGGCCGATATTGCCTTCCTGAATGAGATCAAGGAACTGCAAGCCGCGGTTGGTATATTTCTTGGCAATCGAGATCACCAGACGCAGGTTCGCCTCGACCATTTCCTTCTTGGCTTGGCGGGCCTCGCGCTCACCCTTTTGCACCATCAGCACAATGCGGCGGAATTCCTGGATTTCGAGGCCGGTTTCGGTCGCAAGCGTGTGGATGTCGCCGCGCAGTTCCTTGATGCGCTCTTTTTCAACAGCAACATATTCCTTCCAGCCGCGTCCACCCAGTTTGGAGACACGCAGCAACCATTTGGGATCAAGTTCGGAATTCTGGTAATTCTTGAGGAAATCCTCGCGCATGACGCCATGCCCTTCGGCGAGGCGCAGCAACCTTGTTTCGAAGCCAATCAGGCGTTTGTTGATGTCGTAGAGTTGCTCGACCAGCGCATCAATGCGATTCTGGTTCAGCGCCAGGGATTTGACGTCAACAACAATGTCTTTCTTCAGCGCCTTGTATTTGCGCTCCTGCGAAGGGCTCAACACCTCGTTGTTCAGCTTGTTTTTGACGTTGGCGTCCTGCAACCGGCGCAGTTTTTCTGACGCACTGGCGATTCGGTCAAAAGTTTCCAGCACTTTCGGCTTGAGTTCAGATTCCATTGCCGACAACGACAGTGAATTTTCCATGTCGTCTTCGTCATCGAAATTCTCTGGCGGCGGCATTTCGGCGTCGAGGCCTTCGGGGGGCTCGCGCGGGGCGGTCGCCGGGGCCGCAGCACCGGCAACCAGTGCATCGCCCGGCAGATCCACTTTGGGGGCATTCTTGCCGTCGGGGCCAGCGTAGGTCGCTTCAAGATCAATGATCTCGCGCAGCAGCACCTTGCCTTCATTCAATTCGTCGCGCCAGATAATGATGGCCTGAAAGGTCAGCGGGCTTTCGCACAGGCCAGCGATCATGGCCTCGCGGCCAGCCTCAATGCGCTTGGCAATGGCAATTTCGCCTTCGCGCGACAGCAATTCAACCGCGCCCATCTCGCGCAGATACATGCGCACCGGATCGTCGGTGCGGTCGATCGGCTCGGAGGTGCGGGTCGTCACCGCCGTCGTGCGCGATTGCGCGACAAGATCGCCGCCTTCAGGCTCTTCCTCTTCGGCGGCTTCCTCTGGGGTCGCTTCGGTATCCTCGACATCATCGCCTTCGGATACGCTGATGCCCATTTCACTGAGCATGGCGTAAATATCCTCGATCTGATCTGAGGTGACCTCCTCGGAGGGCAGCACTGCATTCAGTTCCGCATGCGTGACAAACCCGCGCTTCTTGGCAAGCTTGATCATCCGCTTGACGGCGGCATCCGATAGATCCAGCAACGGGCTGTCCGGTGCCTCGGCGATAGCCGTCTCACCAGAATTCTTCTCTTCAGCTTTCTTGGCCATCAAGCCTTCTCCCGTCCGCCTGTTCACGACGCTACCGGCCTTGCCAACGGCAGACCGGCGAACGCATCAAATCTCTATGCCCTCAAGGGGCTTAAGTCCGCGTTAACCACGACCGCCATTCCTGAGGGCACCGGCCGAGGCAATGACATCACTTCCTCAATCACCCGCCTGAGGAAACTCCGCGCACATCGTCCCCCGAAGTCTCCATGCCGTCCATCGACATGAGAAGCTCGCGGGTTTGGCAAAGCCGCTCAAAATGCGCATCAAATTCTTCGGGCTTGAGGGCAGGATCGCCCAGCACCGTCTCAAGATCTCTCAACTGTTGATGTAATGCGTGAGATTTCCCATGCAAGGCCAAAGCCTGATCAAATGCGCGTTCAGCCTCCGGCAAGGGACACGTGGGGCTGGCAGATGAATGCGTCGAAATTGCGGCGCTGGTCGCAATTTTCTGGCGCAGCGCGGCAAATCCCGCATCATCCAGCGCCGCCTCAAGGGCCGTATGGTCGGCAAAGTAATGCGTCGACAAGATCACCATCCTGTCGCGCAGGCGGTTGCATTCGGCATGGCCAAGGTCAAGCCCGGCGATTTCCTCGGCTCTGGCTTCGAGCAGTGCTGGCTGGCGCATCAGGATCAGCAGCAGCAATTCGACACGCGGCGGGATGCGCGTGGGAGCTGGACGAAACAGTGCCGACTGCGCCAACCCTGCCCCGATGACGGGCACGAGTGAAGCCTCACCCATGTGCGCCGGGCGTTGCGGCAGGCTTTGGAAGGCCCGGCCTCGGGTTGCGCCACGTTGATATTGCCCGCCGCGGGGCGCAGCGGGACGCCCGGCAGCGCGCCCTAATGCGGCGGGCGCGCCAAATTCCTTGGCCAGTCTCGCGTCAAAATGGGCCTGGTAATGACGGCGCAACACCTCATCGCCAATGGTGCGAATGGCCTCGTGCAAGCGCCGCTCGAAGGCAGCGCGCTCGTCCGGCAACCCCAAGGGATGCTGCTCGGCCTCGCGCTGCCACAGGAGGTCCACCAGCGGCAGGGCAGCATCCAGCACCTTCATCACCCCGGCACGGCCGCTGGCGCGTGCCAGATCATCGGGGTCCTGGCCTTCGGGCAGGAGCGCAAAGCGCAGGGAACGCCCCGGCCCCAGCATCGGCAGCGCAATATCCAGCGCGCGATGGGCGGCCTTGCGCCCGGCCTTATCGCCGTCAAAACACAGGATCGGCGTTTCCGCCATCTTCCACATCAGTTCGAGCTGGTTGGCGCCAAGCGCGGTGCCCAGCGGCGCGACCACATGCGCCACACCCACTGCCGTGAGGCTGATGGCATCGACATAGCCCTCGACCGCCACCAGCGACCCGGCATCATGGGCAGCCTTGCGGGCATTATGGTGGTTGAAAAGCACATCGCCTTTGTGAAACAGCGGCGTTTCCGGTGAATTCAGGTATTTTGCGGGCGCATCGGGGTTGAGCGCCCGGCCACCAAAGGCAATGACTTTGCCTGCCCGGTCACAGATCGGAAACATCACGCGATCGCGGAACCGGTCATAGGGAACCGGAATATCGTCGCCATGAATCAGCAAACCCGCCTCATTCATGGTTTCAACCCGAGCGCCCTTCAGCGCCAGGGCCTCGCGCAGGGCAAAGCGTTCCGGCGGCGCGTAACCGATGCGGAATTTCACCTGCATGTCCGGGCGCAGGCCGCGATCAGCCAGATAGCCGCGCGCCTTGGCACCCTCGCGCGCCTGCAATTGCTGCTCGAACCACGCCGCCGCCCATTCCAGCACATCAAGCAGGCCCGCACGCGCCTGCTCCTGTTCGCGGGCCGCCGGGGTCTCGACCGGCATCGCGAGCCCTGCCATCGCCGCCAGCCGCTCAACGGCTTCCGGGAAGCTCAGGCCCTCGGTTTCCATCAGGAAGCCAAAACCATCGCCATGCTTGCCGGAGGAAAAATCGTGGAAAAAGCCCTTCTGGTCGTTGACGTAAAAGGACGGGGTCTTTTCATTGCCAAATGGCGAGAGTCCGCGCCATTCGCGGCCCTGCTTCCTGAGCTTGACGCGCAAAGCCACGACTTCGGACACCGGCACGCGGGCGCGAATTTCGTCGAGGAAGCTGGGGTTGAATTTCATATCGTTTCGCTTGTGCAGTGATCTTGATGGGAGCGTCAACAAGAAGGCGAGGTTATGCCCGCCTTCCACAAGACGATGACGCAATTGGCTTGCCTGCGCCGCAAATTATCGTCAAGGCATGAACCATGCACAGACAACGCGCGACGCTGGTTGGTACCCTTGCCATCGGCCTATGGGCCAGCCTTGCCGCCCTCACCATGGCGGCTGGCACCATCCCGGCCTTTGAACTTTTGAGTCTGACCTTCCTGCTGGGCGGCGTTGCAGGCCTTGCCATTGTAGCAGCGCGCGGCCGCCTTGGCGAACTCAAGGTGCCTGCCCCCGTCTGGGTTCTGGGTGTCGGTGGGCTGTTTGCCTATCATGCACTGTATTTCTCCGCTTTGCGGCTGGCGCCACCGGCTCCGACCAGCCTGATCAATTATCTCTGGCCGCTGCTGATTGTGCTGCTTTCGGGACTTTTGCCGGGGGAAACCCTGAAACCGAGCCAGATTCTCGGAGCGCTCACCGGCTTTGCGGGGGTCATCGTGCTCATTTATGCGCATGGCATCAATTTTCACGCCGATGCGCGGGCGCTACTGGGATTCGCCCTGGCGCTCGGGGCGGCTATCGTCTGGGCGACTTATTCAGTGTTGTCGCGCCGCTTTGGCCATGTGCCGAGTGATCCGGTCGCCGTCTTTTGCCTTGTTACGGCGCTGCTGGCGGGTGTGTTGCACTTTGCCTTCGAGCCGACAATCGTGCCCCATAGCCCTGGCCCCTGGCTCGCCATCATCATGCTTGGGCTTGGCCCGGTCGGGCTGGCGTTTTATGTCTGGGATTATGGCGTCAAACAAGGCGATATACGTTTCCTCGGGGTCGCGTCCTATGCGGCCCCGGTGCTGTCAACCTTGCTACTGGTCATTTTCGGCTACGCCGCGCCGACCTTGAGTCTGGCGCTGGCTGGCTGTCTGATCGTCGCCGGAGCGTGGATCGCCGGGCGCGCAGCCTGATAAATCAGGCTTCGCTGCTCTTGATCTTGAGCACCTGGCGACCGTTATACATGCCGGTCTTCAGATCGACATGGTGCGGACGGCGCAATTCGCCTGAATCCTTGTCCTCGATATAGGTCGGCGCTTTCAGGGCGTCGGCTGAGCGGCGGAAGCCGCGCTTCATCGGGGAGGTTTTGCGCTTTGGAACGGCCATGACATACTCGTGAAATTCAGAATGAAGCCGCTCGTTACACGCAAACGCGCCGCTTGGCTAGCGCCGGCCTCATGAAAAATCATCGCGGGCCCTGTCAAAAGTGGCGCGCGCGGTGCGTTATTTTGCTATGAGCCCTGCTCAACACGCTTTTGAGACTTCGCCAATGACTGATCATGACGGCCCAAACCATCCTGAAATCCGCGCTGCCGTGGCGCGGCTCTGCGCGGATTTTCCTGGCAGCTATTGGCGCAAGCTTGACCAGGATCGCCTCTATCCCACCGCGTTTGTTGCCGCCTTGACCAGCGCTGGCTATCTCGCGGCGCTGATTCCTGAAAACTATGGCGGGGCTGGTCTGCCCTTGTCGGCCGCGGCAGCCATTTTGGAGACCGTCCATGCGTCGGGCTGCAACGGTGCGGCCTGCCATGCGCAGATGTATATCATGGGCACCGTTCTGCGGAATGGCTCGCCCGAGCAAAAGACCCGCTATCTGCCGCAGATTGCCGAAGGCGCGCTGCGATTGCAGGCCTTTGGCGTGACCGAGCCTACCAGCGGCACCGACACGTTGAGCCTGCGCACAGTCGCGGTACGCGATGGCGATTCCTACATCGTCAACGGCTCGAAAGTCTGGACAAGCCGGGCCGAACATTCCGACCTCATGCTGCTGCTGGCACGCACCACGCCGCGCGCCGAAGTGACGCGCAAGACCGACGGACTTTCGACGCTGCTCGTGGATATGCGCGCCGTCAAAGGTCTGACCATCCGCCCGATTCGCACGATGATGAACCACAATTCCTGCGAGGTGTTTTTCGAGGATATGCGGGTGCCCGCCGAAAACCTGGTGGGCGTCGAGGGCCAGGGCTTCCGCTATATTCTCGATGGCATGAATGCCGAGCGCCTGCTGATCGCCGCCGAGTGCATTGGCGATGCCAAATGGTTCATCGCCCGCGCCACCGCCTACGCCAGAGAGCGCGTGGTTTTTGGCCGGGCCATCGGCCAGAATCAGGGTGTGCAATTCCCGCTTGCCAAAGCCTACGCGCAGATGCGCGCGGCCGAAGCGCTTCTACTGCAGGGCCTGTCCGCCTATGAACAGGCCAAGCCTTGCGGTGATCTCGCCAACATGGCGAAAATGCTGAGCGCCGAGGCCTCGTGGGCAGCGGGCGAAGCTGCGATCCAGACGCATGGCGGCTATGGCTTTGCCGAAGATTTTGACATCGAGCGCAAATTTCGCGAGACGCGGCTTTATCAGGTTGCGCCGATCTCGACCAATCTCATTTTATCCTACCTTGCCGAGCATGTGCTCGGGCTGCCGAGATCCTACTGATGGGCGCTATGGATGGTCTGCTGGTGCTGAGCCTGGAGCAGGCGGTGGCCGCGCCCTATTGTGCCTCGCGCCTGGCCGATGCTGGCGCGCGGGTCATCAAGATCGAGCGGCCAGAGGGCGATTTTGCGCGCGGCTATGACCATGCCGCCAAGGGCCAGTCAAGCTATTTTGTCTGGCTCAATCGTGGCAAGCAGAGTCTCGTTGCCGACATCAAAGACCAAAATGACGCCAGACTGCTGCACGCCATTCTGGCGCGTGCCGATGTGTTCATCCAGAACCTCGCTCCCGGCGCTGCGGCTCGGGCCGGGTTTGGTTCAGCGGCCTTGCGATCGCGATATCCGCGCCTGATCACCGTCGATATTTCCGGCTACGGCGAAGGCAATGCCTATGCCGACATGAAAGCCTATGATTTGCTGGTGCAGGCCGAAAGCGGACTGTCGGGCATAACCGGCCATCCGGCAGGGCCCGGCCGGGTCGGCGTTTCCGTTTGCGATATCGCCTGTGGCATGGCGGCTCACGCGGGCGTGCTGGAGGCGCTGATCGCCCGTGGCATTGACGGGCGCGGACGCGGCGTCACCACCAGCCTGTTTGATGGCATGGCCGATTTCATGGCCGTGCCGCTGCTGCAGTTTGAGGGCAGCGGCGTGGCACCGCAGCGCGTCGGATTGGCCCATCCGAGCATTTGCCCCTATGGGGCTTTTGCGACGTCGGATGGTGCCTTGGTGCTGATTTCGATCCAGAACGAGCGCGAATGGGCGAGCTTTTGTGACATTTTTCTGGGGCGGGCGGAATTGACCCTGCAGGCCGGATTTGCAAGCAACAACGCCCGCGTCGCCAACCGGAGTGTCGTTGATGGGGTGATCGCCGCGCATTTTGCGAAGCTCACGCGTGCCGCCGCCGCCGCGGCGCTGAAGGCGGCAGGCACCGCCTTCGGCTTTGTCAATGAGATGGCCGACTTTGCTGCTCATCCGGCCTTGCGGCGCGTGCAGGTTGACAGTCCCGAAGGCACCGTCTCGTTGCCAGCGCCGCCCTACAACCTCACCGAGGGCGAAAGGGCCCTGGGGCCCGTGCCAGCGCTGGGCGCGCATTCAGCCGCCATCCGCGCCGAGTTTGCCTGAGCCGCGCGGCGTTCCTTACGCCGCAACGCCTGTGCCGATCGGGCAGGAGACGCCGGTGCCGCCCAGGCCGCAATAGCCGCCGGGATTTTTGGCGAGATATTGCTGGTGGTAGGCTTCGGCATAATAAAACGGCGGGGCGTCAAGGATTTCCGTGGTGATCTTGCCCATGCCATGGCCAGCCAGGGCCTTGCCATAGGTTTCCCTTGCCGCTTCTGCCGCGCGGCGCTGGGCCTCACCCTTCACATAAATCCCCGAGCGATATTGTGTGCCCCTATCGTTGCCCTGGCGCATGCCCTGAGTCGGGTCGTGGCTCTCGAAAAACACCTGCAACAGCCGCTCGTAGCTGATTTTGGCAGGATCATAGACCACCAGCACCACTTCATTGTGGCCGGTCGCGCCCGAACAGACTTCCTCGTAGGTCGGGTTGGGGGTGAAGCCGCCGCTGTAGCCAACGGCAGTCACATGGATACCCGCGCCCAATTCCCAGAATTTGCGTTCCGCGCCCCAGAAGCAGCCAAGGCCAAACACAGCCGTCTCATAACCGGCCGGGTAGGGCGGTTGCAGTTTCTGACCATTTACAAAATGTGTCGACGCCGTTGGGATGGGTGTTGTGCGGCCCGGCAGTGCGGTCGCAGCTTCGGGCATCGTGGCTTTGCGGAAGATGTTCATCAGACAGCTCCAGGGAATGAAGGCAGATCCATGCACCATAATTCGGCAAAAGTCAGTTCACGAGCCCGTCATCAAGGTGTGAGCCGCCCCGTTTCAGGGACGGCTGGAATAACCAATGAGCTTTTTGCGCGGCGCGGTGACGAGCACAGCCAAAAATCCAAGCACCATAAAGACACCAAAGGCCGGCGCGGCAAAAATCGAAGTGAGCAGCGGATTCCAGACAAACGCCGCGTGATGCGCGGCCAGGGCCGGGGCCATGGCGTCATAACGCGCTCCCAGTACCGCCTGCGCCACAGTTCCAAAACTGGTCAATACCAGCCGATCGACGGCAATGGTCTGGGTGCCATTGATGACCAGCATCACAAAGCCGCCCGCGAGGGCCAGCCAACCCACCCCTCGCAATGCTAACCGAAACATCTTGCCGCACTCCCATAAGACTTCGGGATATAAAATCAGGCCATGGTTTTGTCCATGGCCGTGGCCCTTCGTCCAGGAGTCTTTGAGACCTGCGAAAGGTGACCATGCGAAAGTTGACTTGCTGTCGCTGGAAGGCGCGTGCACAATACAAAAAGGCTTAGTCAAGAGCCTGCAAAACGGAGGAAATCGACATGGCATGGACAACTCCCGAAGTGACCGAAGTCTGCATTGGCATGGAAGTCACCAGCTACGAGTCGGCTGAAATCTGAACAAAAAGGGTCAGCCCGCATTTTGCGGTGCGGCGAGTGACGATCCGTGCAGATCAGGGTTCTCGGTTCGGCAGCAGGCGGCGGATTTCCCCAGTGGAATTGTCGCTGCCCCGTGTGCGATTTGGCCTGGAACAATGATCCGCGCGTATTGCCACGCACGCAGTCGAGCCTGGCTATAAGCGCCGATGGTCAGCATTGGCTGCTGCTGAATGCCTCGCCTGACCTGCGCCAGCAGATTTTGTCGAACACGGCCTTGCAGCCAAAACAAAGCGGTCGCGGTTCGCCGATTTTCGGCGTCTGGCTCACGAATGGCGACATTGATCATGTCGCCGGTTTGCTGGATTTGCGGGAGCGGCACAGCTTCACAATTTTCGCGCGGCAGGGCATTCTGGACGAAATGGCGTCGAATGCCGTGTTCAGCGCCGTGGCGGGCGATATCGTCCCGCGGCAGGCCGTTCCTGACAATGTGGAGATCATGGCGGGCCATGGGCTCAACGTCACCAGTTTTGCCGTGCCCGGCAAAGTGCCGCTTTACCGTGAGGGTGCCAGCGTGATCACAGGCGAAATTGGCGAGATGACCAGCGGCCTTGCCATCCGGCACGGCGCGGCGCGCGTGCTTTATATCCCCGGCTGCGCGCATGTGACGCCCGAGATCAAGGCGCGGGTCGCCGGTGCCGATGTGCTGTTTTTTGACGGCACCACCTTCACGGACGATGAAATGCTGCGGCTCGGCCTGTCGGACAAGACCGCCCAGCGCATGGGCCATATCGCGATGAGCGGGCCGCAGGGCTCCATGGCGGCGCTGGCCGATATCACCGGCCCCCGCAAGATTTTCATTCACATCAACAACACCAATGCGGCGCTGATCGACGGCTCGACCGAACGCCAGGCCATAGCGGCGGCGGGCTGGGACATAGCCTATGATGGTATGGAGATAGTCCTATGAGTGCGCGTCAAGCCTTGCTGTCGCCCGATGAACTGGAGGCGGCGCTGCGTGCGGTGGGTGCGGCGCGGTATCACAACCTGCATCCGTTTCATGCGCGGCTGCATGGCGGCAAGGCGCGCCGCAGCGAGGTGCAGGCCTGGGCGCTGAATCGCTACTGCTACCAATCGATGATCCCGATCAAGGATGCGACAGTGCTGACCCGCATCGGCGACAGCGCCATGCGCCGGGAATGGCGACACAGGATCGAGGATCATGATGGCCAGGCGGCGGGGGATGGCGGCATTGAGCGCTGGCTGAAGCTCACCGACAGCCTGGGCTTTTCACGTGATTATGTAATTTCGACGCAAGGCATTTTGCCCGCCACCCGCTTTGCGGTTGAGGCCTATGTGCATTTTTGCGCCGAAAAATCACTGCTGGAAGCGATTGCCTCGTCGCTGACCGAACTGTTTTCGCCGCAAATCATCAGCGATCGGGTCAGCGGCATGCTGGCCCATTATGATTACGTCAGCCGCGATACGCTGGCGTATTTCGCCGCCCGTCCGGTGCAAGCGCGGCGCGATAGCGATTTTGCGCTGGCCTATGTCAAAACCCATGCCACGACGCCGCAGACCCAGGCGCTGGCGATCAAAGCGCTGGAATTCAAATGCGACGTGCTCTGGGTGCAGCTTGATGCGCTGTGGGGAGCCTATGTCGAGGGCCATCTGCCGCCGGGTGTGTGGGATCCAGCGGCGCTGCACGAGGGACAGATGCGCCAGAAGGTCGCCCTGTGACCGGCGCATTGCAAGCCTCGTCGCGGCCGAGGCTGCCGCGCGGCGTGCGGCTGAAACATGATGAAGTGCGCGGCGAATGGCTGCTGCTCGCTCCCGAACGGGTAATCAAGGCGAACCCGGTGGCCCGCGCTGTGCTGGAGCGCTGCTCAGGCAGCGCGACGCTGGCCGAAATCGTTGCAGATCTGGCCAGCACCTTTGATGCGCCTGAGGCGCGCATTGAGGCCGATGTGCGGTCGCTCCTGTCATCCTTGGCCGCCAAGCGGCTGCTGGATTATTGAGGGGAAAATGGAGGCTCAAATTCCCGCACCAATCGGACTGCTGGCGGAATTGACGCACCGCTGCCCGCTGGGCTGCCCCTATTGCTCCAACCCGCTGGCGCTCGACGGGCGCGAAGGTGAGCTTGCCACGGCGGAATGGAAGCGCGTCCTCAACGAGGCGGCGGCCCTGGGCGTCTTGCAGGTGCATCTTTCCGGCGGTGAGCCTTTGGCGCGCCGCGACCTCGTCGAAATTGTCAGCCATTGTGCCGGTTTGGGGCTCTATACCAACCTCATCACTTCCGGCATTGGCATGAATGCGAGACTGGCGCGCGCACTGGCCGACGCTGGGCTCGACCATGTGCAGCTCTCCATTCAGGATGCTGATGCTGCCTCAGCCGATAAAATCGCAGGTTACAACGGCGCCTTCGCCAAAAAGCGGGAGGTCGCCGCGCTGATCACGGCGGAGGGTTTCCCGCTGACTGTCAATGCCGTGATCCATCACGCCAATGCCGCCCGTGCCGGTGCGATGGTCAGACTGGCGCTGGCGCTGGGTGCGCGCCGGGTCGAAATCGCCCATGTGCAATATTACGGCTGGGCGGTGCCGAACCGGGCGCAACTGATGCCCACCCGCGCCGAGGCCGAGGCGGCGGTGACCGAGGTCGAGGAGTTGAAGCGTGAGCTGGCCGGCCAGATCGTCATTGATCATGTCATCCCCGATTATCACGCCCGTTACCCCAAGGCCTGCATGGGCGGTTGGGGGAGGCGGACGCTGAACATCACGCCGCTCGGCAAGGCGCTGCCCTGCCATGCTGCCGAGACAATTCCGCATCTCGCATTCTGGAATGTGCGTGACAAATCGCTGGCCGAAATCTGGCAGCAATCCCCCGCCTTCGCCGCCTACCGTGGCACCGCATGGATGAACGAGACCTGCCGCACTTGCGAGCGTCGCGAGATCGACCATGGCGGGTGCCGTTGCCAGGCGCTGGCGCTGGCGGGCGATGCTGCGGCGACCGATCCAGTGTGCTATAAATCACCCCATCATGGACGCCTTGTGGAAATCATGGCGTTGGAGGCGGGGCGCGCGGAGGCCCCCTATCATTACCGCCGCGTTCCTGCACGCGCCCCGGTTTGACGGAAATTGACATGTTAAAATGGCTCGAACGCTTACTTTTCGCCAGCCGGTGGTTGCTGGTGCCGTTCTACATGGCCTTGATTGTCAGTCTGTTCGCGCTGCTCCTGCGGCTGTTTCACCATGTTTACATGATGGCGCTGGGGATTTTCTCGACCAGCGAGAATGATCTGCTCCTGCAGGTTCTGGGCGTGATCGACATCACGCTGACCGCCTCGATGGTAATCCTCGTGATTTTCTCGGGCTATGAGAATTTTGTCTCGCGCGTCGTGCCCGAAGCTCATGATACCTGGCCCGAATGGATGACCCGGATTGATTTTGGCGGGCTCAAACTCAAGTTGATGTCAACCATTACCGCGATCACTGCCATCCATTTGCTGCGGGCCTATCTCGAAGTTGCCGATGGCAAGGCGGCCGATTTGCAATGGTCAGTGCTGGTGCTGATTGGCTTTGCCGTCACAGCATTGATTCTGGCTTTAAGCGACCATATTGGGCATAAGGTTACGCATGATTGATCTGCCGCACCCGCGTGCGGCAGCTTGAGGCAGCCTGAAACACGAAACGGGAGATCAGATTATGGCATCGACTTTCAAAGCCGAAAGTGCCGATATTGCACCGGGAGCCACCATCCCGACCAAATTCGCGTTCAATGATTTTGGCTGCACCGGCGACAATGTTTCGCCCGCCGTGGCGTGGTCAGGCGCGCCCGAGGGCACGCAGAGTTTCGCGGTCATGGTGCATGATCCGGATGCGCCAACGGGCGGGGCAGGATTCTGGCATTGGATCGTGGTCAACATCCCGAGTTCTGTCAGCGCTCTGGCGCAGGGGGCGGGCACACTCGACGGCAAGGGTCTGCCCAAAGGGGCCATGCAAATCAATTCCGATTACGGCACGGCTTGCTGGGGCGGGCCATGTCCGCCGCCCGGTGATGCGCCGCATCACTATAATTTCACCGTCTATGCGCTGAAAGTGCCGCATCTCGACCTGCCGCAGGGCGCGACCGCCTCGCTGACCGGCTTCATGGTCAACATGAATGCGTTGGCGAAAGCGACATTCACGGGCAGGTTCGGGCGCTAAAGCGTGCCGCTTTCAACAGCGGCGCTGCTACAAGATGCTCCGGTGATTTCCAGAAGTCCTGGACTGTCGAGATGGCGTCAGTCAGCCCGCACCATCAAGGTGCTGGCCCTGCTGACGGCCTCGGATATCCAATCAGCCACGGCGCGGACGCGGGCGAGGTCCTTGATGTCATCGTGGATGGTGAGCCAATAGCTGCGCATCACGCTGCAGGCGGGCAGGATGCGCACCAGTTCCTGCTCCCTGACGCCGATATAATCATGCACGAAGCCGATGCCAACGCCCGCCTTGATCGCCTCCAATTGACCCGCCACCGAGGCACATTCAAACCTTGCGCGAGCGGGCAAAGCCTGGTCATCGAAGAAATTGAGCTGTCGGCTGAAGAGCAGATCGCCGATATAGCTGACGACGCGCAGCGGCGCGATTGCGGCGGGTGTCAACGGCGTGCCATGCTGGGCAATGAAGGCGCGGCTGGCATAGAGGCTGAGCGAATAATCGCTGAGTTTGCGTACGGCGAGACGTCCGTGTTCCGGCCGGTCAATGGTGACGGCGAGGTCAGCCTCGCGCTTGGCCAGCGAGAACGTGCGGGGCAGGGGTGCAAGCTGGATCAGCAGATCGGGATGGCGCTGCATCAGGCTGGCCATGTGCGCCGCGAGGAAAAACGCCCCGAAGCCGTCGGGCGCGCCAATCCGCACAGTGCCGCTGACAGCCACATCAGTGCCAGCGAATTCGGATTGCGCGGCCAGCATCGCCGTTTCCATCCGCTCGGCATGGTGCAAGAATTTCTCTCCCGCCGAGGTCAGCATCGCGCCCGTGGTGCGGCGTTCAAACAATTTCACCCGCAAGGATGCTTCGAGCGCATTGACGCGGCGGCTGACCGTGGCATGATCAAGATGCAGATGGCGCGCCGCTGCCAGTAACTGGCCGTTGCGCGCCACGCTCAAAAAAATCCGTGCCTGATCCCAATCCATGGTTACGCCTGTTTACGCATAATGGATGAGCAATCTATCGCGTTGCTGTGCGAAAATAAAGGGAGCATCAGATCTGCACGAAAAACACACAGGGAGAGAACCATCATGGCGCAGACCTACACGCATTTTATCGGTGGCAAGCACGTAGCGGGCACTTCGAAGCGCTTTGCTGATGTGTTTCAGCCCATGGACGGCACAATACGGGCGCAGGTTGCGCTCGCCAATGGGGCCGATGTCGCAGCGGCGGTCGAAAATGCCAAGGCTGCGCAGCCGGGCTGGGCCGCCACCAACCCGCAGCGCCGGGCCCGCGTGATGATGAATTTTGTCGGCCTGCTCAACAAGCACATGAATGAACTGGCCGATCTGCTCGCCCGCGAGCACGGCAAGACCGTGCCGGACGCCAAGGGCGACATTCAGCGTGGGCTGGAAGTGGTGGAATTTGCCATCGGCATTCCGCACATGCTGAAGGGCGAATATACCGACTCTGCTGGCCCCGGCATTGACATATATTCAATGCGCCAGCCTTTGGGTGTCGTGGCGGGCATCACCCCGTTCAACTTCCCGGCGATGATCCCGATGTGGAAATTCGCCCCCGCCATTGCCTGTGGCAATGCTTTCATCCTGAAGCCGTCCGAGCGCGACCCCGGCGTGCCGATGCGCCTGGCCGAACTGATGATCGAAGCCGGATTGCCTGCAGGCATTCTGAATGTCGTCAATGGCGACAAGGAAGCTGTCGATGCACTGCTCGACCATCCTGACATCAAGGCCATTGGCTTTGTCGGCTCGACGCCGATTGCCGAATATATCTATGGCCGTGGCTGCACCAACGGCAAGCGGGTGCAATGCTTTGGCGGCGCGAAAAACCACATGATCATCATGCCTGACGCCGATATGGATCAGACGGTCAATGCTCTGATGGGCGCGGGCTATGGCTCGGCGGGCGAGCGCTGCATGGCGATTTCGGTGGCCGTGCCAGTGGGTGAAGATACCGCCAATGAATTGATGCGCCGCCTGATCCCGCGCGTCGAGGCGGCTAAAATTGGCCCCTCGACTGATCCAACCGCTGATTTCGGTCCGCTGGTTACCAAGGCGGCGCTGGAGCGGGTGCGCGGCTATGTCGAGATCGGCGTCAAGGAGGGTGCAACCCTGGCGGTTGATGGCCGGGGCTTCAAAATGCAAGGTTACGAGAACGGCTATTACATGGGTGGCTGCCTGTTTGATCATGTCACCACCGACATGCGCATCTATAAGGAAGAAATTTTCGGCCCGGTGCTTTCAGTGGTGCGCGCCAAAAACTACGAAGAGGGCCTGCGCCTCGCTAATGACCATGAATATGGTAATGGCGTCTCGATCTTCACCCGTGACGGCGATGCGGCGCGCGATTTTGCCTCGAAGGTTGAGGTCGGCATGGTCGGCATCAACGTGCCGATTCCGGTGCCGCTGGCCTATTACACCTTCGGTGGCTGGAAGCGCTCGGGTTTTGGCGATCTCAACCAGCATGGGCCGGATGCGGTGCGCTTTTACACCAAGACCAAAACGGTGACGTCGCGCTGGCCCTCGGGGATCAAGGACGGCGCCAGCTTCGGCATGCCGGTGATGCACTGAGGCCAGGCAGCCGGGACATCGACCCGCGACATTGATGCCCTTTTGGATGCAATGACGCGGGCCGAACAGGCGGGGCTGTTCTCAGGCCGCGATGTTTGATGGCCCTAAAAAGCGCTGAGGCCATCGACCAGGCGGATTTCCGAGCGGCCCGCGCCGCGCTTTTCAACGCGCACCTGCACACCGATGCGGTCAATCATCGCGGCCACATGGGTGATGACGCCGACTTTTTGGCCACGCCCCTGCAAGGTTTCGAGCGCGTCCACCGCCATGTCGAGTGTTTCAGCGTCAAGTGAGCCAAAACCTTCGTCGATAAACAAGGTGTCGACAAAGGAGGCCCGCCCCTCAAGGCCAGAAAGCGCCAGCGCCAGGGCCAATGACACCAAAAACCGCTCGCCACCCGAAAGGCTGCGTGTGGCGCGCACCTCCTCGCCCATATCCCTGTCGATCACATGCAGCGTCAACTCGGGCATGACCCCTTGGGTGAGGCGGTAACGCGGGCTCAAAGCGCGCAGGTGATCATTGGCAAGCTGCACCAGATGGCCCAAGGTGATGCCCTGCACAAAGCGGCGGAATTTGTCGCCCCCCGCCGAACCGATGGCATTGTCGACCGCCTGCCAAATCGCCAGTTCGGCTTTGGCGGTGGCGATTTCGTCGCCCAGACTTGCCGCCGCCTGGCGTGCCGCGTCCTCGCGCAGCAGCCTTGCATCCAGCGCACCGGTCTGCTGATGAAAGGCCGCGATGGCATCGCTCAACGCCAGAATTTCGGCGCCCAGCGCTTCCTGATCCGCAGTGGGATCGAACCCCTCCAGCGCTTTGTCGAGGTCTTGCTGGCGCATCGCAACCGAAGTGCCCGCTTCATTCACTGCCTGGTCAAGGGATTGCGTGCGCTCGCGCAAGTCCCGGCTTTGGGAAGGATCGGCCGCCAACAAGGCCGCAATCTGGTCAGGCTGCTGCGCAATGACCTCGCAGGCAGCGGCAAACGCCGCTTCGCCAGCGTTGCGACGGAGCAAGGCGATACCCTGCGCCGCGAGCGCATCGGCACAGCGCGCCTCTGCGGCCTGAAAGGCCCCCGCCGTGGCGGATTTATGGTCGCGCGCCAAAGCCAGTTTCTCGCGGGCGTCCTGCCGGGCCTTGTTGAGCCGCGTGCGATGGCTCGCCGTCGCTTCGCCGTCAAAAAGTTCTGCCCTCGCTTTGGCTTTCTCGTCGGCTACCAAGCGCCGCTGCATCATGCGGTGATCAGTCTCGCGCGCCGTTGTCCTGGCGTGTTCTAGCGATGTTGCCGCCGCCGCGCGCGTCGGGGCAAGCTGCCGGAGGCTTTGATCCAGGCTCTCGATGCGGGCCTGCAAGGCACGATAATCTTGTGCGAGCTCAACAAACCGGGCGGCAATGCCTTGTGGGTCAGCATCAAGCTCGGCCGCACTGCACGCCGCCGCTGCCAGATAAGGCGCGATTTCACGATCAATCGACACCAGACGCGCCTCAAGCTCCGTACCGCGCACGGCACCATCGCGCGCGGCCAGCTCCGCCTGGTGCAGCGCTGCACGCCGCTCCTCCATGTGGTGGCTCACGGCCTCGATGGCAGCTTCCAGGCCCTCGCTTTGCCGCAGCAAACCATCGACCCCGGCGCGAAGACGTCGGGCTTCCGCCAGCGGCAGGAGGATGGCGGCCAGCTGCGCCTGCGCTGATTCGTAAAGTGCCGCAACTTCGGCCCCGCTTCCGGCGTCGAGCGCACGTGGCACCAGCGCGGCAAGCCCCGCTTTGGCGCATTGCGCGTCAAGCAGCGGGCGTTGTGCCGCATGTTCGGCTTCAGCTTCTGACGCTTGGTGGCGTGCCGCCTCCAGCGCCCGGCCTGCCAGCTTTTGGCGATCTTCAGCGGTGGCAAGTTCGCGCGTTACCGCAAGAAGGCGCTGGCTGGAGGCGGCGAGCGCCGCATCGAGATCATCGCGTTGGCTGCGTATCGTCGCCACCAGCTCATTGAGCGCGGTCGGCTGCGCCATATGCGGATGTTCAGTGCTGCCACATACCGGGCAGGCCTCGCCCGGCACCACCAGGGCGCGCAACTGCGCCGCTGCCGGGGAGATCGTGCTATCGGCGAGTTCGGCAAGATGCGCAATATTGGCCCGGGCGGTGCGATCACGGACCTGCGCGGCCTCCAGGGTGAGGATCTGCTGCCGGGCCAGATCGATGTCTCCCGTGGCGCTTGCAAGGTCAGTTGATGCCTGCGTCAGGTGGCGCGTTGCTTGGGCGTGGCGCTCGACGACGGTTCGCGCCTCTCGCAGCATCTCAAGAACCCGCTGAAGATTGCTCTCGCGCTCGTGCAGCTCCGGCTCGTCCAGCGCCGCGAGCTGGTTGCGCGTCTGGTTCATGTCACCAGCCAAAGCGGCCTTTTTGTCACGTTCGGCAGCTAGCCTTGCGGACAATTCCGTCAGTTCGTTGCGCAGGCGCGCCTCGATGGTGCCAGCTTCGCGCGCTCCAGATAGCGCCTTTGCCGCTTCCAGCCTGAGAACAGCCCGCTTTTCCAGCAGCCCCAGCGCCTCATTTACCCGCTCGGCGAGAAGGCTCATCCCCGATTGCGCCTTGAGGCGGGCAACCGAGTTCAGGTGATCATTGTTGGTGGTGATCTGCGCCTGATCCAACTTAGCCAGCGCTGCGGCCTGCGCGTGCAGTGCTGTCTCTGCCAACTGGGCAGCCTTGCTGACCTCCTGAAGCTCAATTTGAGCCGTTGCCAATTCCGCATCGAGTTTTTCGGCGAGGCTCCAGAGCGGCCCGTAGCGCTTGAAGACATCTTCGGCCTCAGAGTCGGCTCGGGCAGCCTCCAAGAATTGCGCCTGAGCAGCCTCATCCTGCCTGAGACTGTCGAGTCTGGCCACCAGCATGGCGGCAAGTCGGGCCTCCGCCTCCGCCGCCAACTGCCGCGCATGGTCTCGTTCGAAGAACTTCGGGCGCAGCGGTTCGGCAAGGTCAAACGCCGCCAAAGCCGCATAATCGGCACCCGCCGCCTCGCGCTGGGCGCGGGCCAGCTCCAGGACGCCCATGGCGTCAGCGAGGTCGCCTCTGGCGTCAGCAACCCGCTTGCCATGTTCAAGCTGCGCCTTGCGGGAATCGCGCGCTGCGCTCTTGCGGCTTATGTCCTCGGCAAATTGTTCCCGCTCGGCCAGCAACTGCGCTATGGCACCGGCATCCAGCAAGCCAATGTCGCTACGACGCTGCTCGAGCTGGCCAACTGCCTTGCGCCGTTCCTCCATGCCTTCATGGACACGGATGGAGATAGCTGCATAAATTCCGGTGCCGGTGATTTTTTCGAGCAATTCAGCACGCTCGCCTTCACCCGCCAGCAGGAAGGCATCAAACTCGCCCTGCGCCAGCAGCACAGTGCGCCGGAACTGCTCGAAGGTGAGGTCGGTGCGCGCTTTGACAGCTTCCAGAACCTGGGTCTTGCCGGTCGCCACCGCGCTGCCGTCATCAAGGCGATACAATGCGCGCTGTTCGGGCTGAAGCTGCCCATTGGCGCGGCCCCGTGCCCGGTTGATCTCCCAGCGCACCCGGTAACTCTCGCCATCCTGGCCGACAAAATCCACTTCCGCAAAGCCGCTGCCAGCCCCGCGTCGCAGAATCGCCCGACCATCCTGAAGCGAAATCGCCCGCCCGCTCGGATCGGGCGCTCTTTCCTGACGCACGCCCGAAACCCTGGGATATTCGCCATAAAGCGCCAGACACAGCGCATCGAGCAGCGTCGATTTGCCGGCACCGGTTTCTCCCGTGATGGCGAACAATCCTGATCCGGCCAGGGGCTCGGCGGCAAGATTGATTTCAAACGGTGCCGCGAGGCTCGCAAGGTTGGCACCACGAATGGCAAGGATGCGCATAATCAGACAGCTTCCCGGGCGCGGTGAAACACCTCAAGATGGGCGGCATTGGGTGCAGCGCCCTCGGCCCGCTCGAAGGCGAGTCTGAACAAATCCTCGGGGTCACGCTCGGCCAGCCGGATCATCGGATCGCCGCTGGTCGCCTCATCGGCTTCGCTGGCCAAAGCCGCCACGCGAACCTCCACGACGCGAACCGGAAAGCTCTCCGCCACCCGATCAATCTCCTCGCGAAACCCCGGCACCAACCCCTCGCGGGCTAGCCGCACCTGAATATAGGGCCGCGCGTGCAGAGCCAGGGTCGTGTCCAGCGCCAAAGCCTTCAGGTGATCGCCAAAATCGGCCAGACGCATCTCGCCATCCCCAGGCAAGCGCAAAAACGCTACCGGGCGCGCCACGCTGATGTGTTCGGAGGTCATCTTGTCGCCATCAAGGCTCACCAGCGTCACCCCATGCTGATAGGGTTGCTCGGTTGCGGACAGCGGGATCAGGGAGCCGGAATAGCGGACGCTGGCCCGCCCGACCGCGTGCGGCTTGTGGAGATGGCCGAGCGCCACATAACTCGCCTCCAGGGGGAAAACGTCATGGGGCACGGCATGCTGCCCGCCCACCAGAATGCGGCGCTCGGCACCCTCCGATTCGATGCCGCCCGCGACATGGAGATGGCCGGTGGCAACAAAGGGCAAACCGTGCATCTGCGGGCGCAACGCCTCATGCAATTCGCCATAGAGGCTGCGCACCCCAGCCACCACCGGTGAAGCGTCCGCCTGATCAAGCCGTGTCAAATTGGGCAGACACGCCGCCGTGGGATAGGAAAGCGCCAGAACATGCGCTGCCAAAGCTCCCCTGGCATCGGTGAGGGGCACAAGATGGCGTGAGGCGTCGAGTTTGCCGCCAGACCTGCGCACATTGCCGACGACCCGGATGTTGAAGGCTTCCAGCAGCGGCCGTGGCGCTTCCAGCCGCCCGGCGGCATCATGGTTGCCCGCGACAATCACCGTTGTCATCTGCGGGCGTGCCAGGCTGAGGCGGGCAAGTGTGCTGTAATACAGGCGCTGCGCCTCGCCCGAGGGGTTCTGGCTGTCAAATACATCGCCTGCGATGATCAGCGCATCGACGCTACGCTCGACAATGATCTCTTCAAGGTGCCGGAATACGCTGGCGTGCTCATGGTCGCGCGCAAATCCGCGCAGTGTCTGCCCGATATGCCAATCCGCCGTGTGAAGAATACGAATCACGCCGTTGCGCCCCTCGCCAACCTGGGTATGTCTCTACCATCAGCGGGGCACAATGGGTTAGTCCTTCCCGCCAGGCCCGGCATCTTGCAAAAAAAGCCCCGAAAGCCGCTTCAGCGTGGCTTGTTTTCGGCGACCATGGCGCGCGCGTTGGGTGCCTGCGCCATATAACCGTCGATGCGAAGGCGCTCGGCTTCAAAGGCCTTCTTGTCGGCACCATCAAGATCTTTGCTATGGGCCAGCTTGACCTTCAGCGGATCCTGATATTGCCCGTTGATCTTGACCTCATAGTGCAAATGCGGCCCGGTCGCGAGCCCGGTCATGCCAACATAGCCCACGATCTGGCCTTGGCGGACATGCGCGCCAGCGGTGATGCCACGCCCAAAGCCCGACATGTGGTTGTAGGTTGTGACGTAGCCATAAGCGTGCTGAATTTCGACACGTCGTCCATAGCCTGTTGACCAGCCCGCCTTGATGATGGTGCCATTGCCCGCTGCCACAATCGGCGTCCCGGTCGGTGCCGCCCAGTCAACACCCGTATGCAGACGGCTGATATGCAAAATGGGATGAAACCGCCAGCCAAAGGGGGAACTCATCCGGCCACCGGAAATCGGCTTTCTGATCAGGAATTTGCGCGATGAATGGCCTTGCGAATCATAATAGTCGACATAGCGCGAGCCTTCGCTGCGAAACCGGTAATAACGGTGCATGCCATCGCTGGTCTTCAGCGAGGCATACAGCAGGGTATGCAGGTTTTTCTTGACGACCGAGTCGGTGTAAAACACCTGGAGCGTATCACCCGGCTGTGCTGCTTCCAGGAGATCAACATCATTGGCGAAAACCTGGACCAGTTCATGGATGATGGGCTTGGGCAGATGCTGGCGCAGGGCCGATTGGTAGAGCGAATCATAGAGGGTGAGACTGTCATCGTCGCCGTTGCGATGCGACCGGCCAGGCGGTGTCGGCTTTGCAGATTGCACGGCAAAGCTGCCATCATCGGCGAGCGCGAAGGTGGTCAGCGGCTTGTCGCCATCCAGCAGGCTCACCCGCACCAACTCACGTGCCGCGCCGGCAAATTGCAGCTTGACCTGCTCGCCTTCATGATAAAGGCCACGGGATTGGCGCGCCAGAATTTTGGTCACAGCCTGCGCCTGCTGCCTGGAGACACCAGACTTGAGCAGCAGGTCGCCAAGGCTCTGATTATGTCCGGCCACCGCCAAAGCCAAATCCGGCTTGAGCTGGCCCGGCGTCGGCGATTTCAGCAAGGTGGTGACATTGGCGTCAACCATCCGCACCTTGATGGAATCGAATGCGGCTGCGTTCAGGGGGTGGTTGGGTGCCCCATGGACGGCGGCATAGGCCGCCTCGCTGGTCTGCATCAACAACTTTTGCGGCGCGAGTTGCGCGCTGGCGCTATCGCCCTTGTCCAGGCCGTTCCTGATGTGGGCAATGACCTGGGCTTCGACTTCCGAGCCATGCAAAGCGCCAGCCAGCGCACCGGGCACGTTGGCTGCCGCCAGATCGGATGTCTGGAAGGTCACGCCCGTATCGCTTGACAGCGGAACTGCCAAAGCACCTGGCTGATCGAGATGGCTTCCGGAAATCATATCCAGCGGATTGAACTTCGGCACCTCATCGCCATAGCCGAGGCTGGTGATGGTCAGCGGCGTCACAACATGGGTGAAAAACTCTTTTCCCATCATTTCCTGAGTGCCGACCTTGATCGCCACGGGCACGGCATAGGTTTGTTTTGCCGCCGTGATATCAACGGGTTGCGACAGGCGGTCATGCCGGTTCGGATTGAGCAGGCTGCGCTCGGGCGAGGGCCTCTCCGCCAACGCGATCTGCGGTCCTTTGACCAGCATGTTGCGATGCCCAAGTTCGGCAAAAATTGACAGGGCGACCAGCAAAGCTCCGGTCAACCCGGTCAGAATGGTGCCAATAAGCCAGCGCAGCGACACCCTGTGATGATCACCCGACGAATGCTTCAGGCCATCAATTTCAATGGGATCCATAATGCCGAGATCAACCGCCGACCGAAAAGCGACAGCGTTGCCGCGCGCCGACCCGCCACTGCGCCGCGCGCCGCCAGAGTCGGCAGCAACGGCGAAATCGCCCGTGGCAGAACGTGTCCGATCGAGCATTCAATCAAGCCTATTCACTGCGGGCCTACCCCGTTTTCTGGTTTTTTGCCCGTCTTTTGACATTTGACGGCCAATGAATCAGGATTTTGGACCACCCGGACTCTGCTCATTGACCCAAGGTGGCCGCTACTCCCATGCCACATCAAGCGTGACGATCGAAATTATCCAAGGCGGTCACAGGTGGCAACTCTGCTTTGTTTGTTGCTGGACTTGTCGCAAAATGCGCGGGTTGCGTCAATCTTTTCCTTGAAGCCACGGCTGACGCTGGGCCAAGGCGCGGGCCCAAACCTGCTCGAAAGCCGCTGGGCCGGACGGTTTTTGCGCCATGTTGATAATTCCGTGATAACAGGTGAAAATGACCGAGCCAAGGAAACCGACTCCATTATGACCATTCACCTGCACAAGGGCGATCTGCCCAACGCAACGCCGAAAGGCGACGCTGTTGCCATTGATACCGAAACCATGGGCCTGCAGCCCCACCGCGACCGGCTTTGTGTCGTGCAATTGTCCTGGGGCGATGGTTCAGCCGAGATCGTGCAGATCGAGCCTGGCCAAAGCGCCGCCCCCAACCTGACGCGGCTGCTGGCTGACTGCAATGTCACCAAGCTGTTTCACTTTGCCAGATTCGACATTGCCGCCATGGCGAATGCCTTCGGTGTCTATGCCTCGCCGGTCTATTGCACCAAAATCGCCTCAAAACTGGCCCGCACCTACACCGACCGCCACGGATTGAAGGATCTGGTACGCGAACTCCTCGGCGTTGAGCTTTCCAAGCAGCAGCAATCATCAGACTGGGGCGCACCGGTGCTGACCGAGGCGCAGATGGCCTATGCCGCTTCCGACGTCCTGCATCTGCATGCCTTGCGCGCACGCCTTGACCCGATGTTGAAACGCGAAGGCCGCATGGAAGTCGCAAATGCGTGCTTTGAATTTCTGCCAGCCCGCGCGAAACTGGATTTGAAGGGCTGGCCTGAGCATGACATATTTTCGCATGCGTGAGGTTCGATGAGATGAGCGGCGCAACCCTGCCACCGGGGTCACGGGCCGAGGCCTTTGCCGAAGCGGCGCGCCACAGCGCCCGCGTGCGGCGCCTGCGGCGGGCGCTGGTGCTTGGCATCGGCCTCGGCGGGGCGGCTTTGCTGGTATTTTCGATCTGGAACCCGATGGCCAAAGTGCCGAAGGGCGTCACAGTGGCGTCCGTCGGCCTCAATGGCAGCAAAGTCATCATCAAACGGCCCCGCATGACCGGCTATCGCAATGATGGCCGGGCCTATTCGGTTTCCGCCGACGGCGGCGTTCAGGATGTCAAGAAACCGAACCTCATCGACCTGACCGGCATCCGTGCCAAGTTTGCAATGGCCGATAAATCCAACGCGGCGCTGGTCGCCCCCATGGGCCATTATGATGCCAAGACCAATCTCATGCTGCTTTCAGGTGGTATCAAGCTCAAGGATGATGCCGGTTACCGCCTGCACATGCAGGATGCCGAGGTGGATCTTAAAACCAGCGCGGTTGACTCGAACCATCCGGCGCGCCTGACCACCAGCACAGGCAGCATCAATGCTGACAGTCTGCACGTGACGCAGAACGGAAATGTCATTAGTTTTGTCGGTCATGTCGTCTCGATCATGCAGCCGCAACAAACCGCCAGTCCGACTGGCGCGGAGTCCAAACCATGAAATCCAGTTTTGCCCTTGCCACCATCCTCGCGGCCGCAGCCTTGCCTGCACTGGCCCAGACCGGCGCACCGGCTTTGCTGCCGGGCGGCAATGCCAAAGACCCGGTATCAATCAATGCCGGCAAACTCGATTATCTCAGCAAGGATCAAAAGCTGATCTATTCAGGCGGCGTGATTGCGAATCAGGGCAAGAGCACCCTGAAGGCAACGAGCTTGACGATTTTTCTGACGCAGGCGCCAGGCGGCAAGGGGGCGGCGCCAGGCCCCGCCCCCTCCGGCAATTCGGTGCAGCGCATGGAAGCGGCGGGGCCGGTGACCGTGACCTCCGGACAGGAAGTTGGCACCGGCGAGCGCGCCACCTATGACAAGGCGTCCAACAAAGTGGTGGTCTCCGGCCACGTGACCCTGACCCAGGGGCCCAATGTCACCCGCGGCGATGAGCTGACTTATAATCTGACGACGGGTCGCGCGATCGTCTCAGGCCATGTGCGGAGCCTGTTCACCCCGTCATCGGGCAGCACGTCGGCACGCAAAAAGCGCTGAGCACCGGCCAGAACGCAACCGGCTGTCGCGCGGTTTGCAAACGTCAGCGCCTTGTATGGTGCGCTGGCGTGCACCGCTCTTGTGACCCCATGCTTTGATTCCCATAAAAAATGGCGGCCCTCTTGCGAAGGCCGCCAGTCGTCAGGGAGGAAACTGCCCGGCAGCAGGCGCGCCGCAGCCGGGAAGAGCAATCAGTAATTGTAGGCGCGTTCGCCAAGGTCGCTGATGTCGAGGCCTTCGCGCTCGGCATCGGGAGCCGGACGCAGTCCAATGACCAGATCAACCAGCTTGTAGAGGATGAACGAGCCAATGCCAGACCAAAGCAAGGTCGCGACAACGGCGGTAATCTGGGCAATCATTTGAGGGCCGAAGGCGTAGGTGCCTGCATTGCCGTGGGCAATGTTGGTATAATCGGTGATGCCAACGCCGCCCAGTGCCGGATTGACCAGAATGCCGGTCATCAGCGCGCCGGTGATGCCGCCGACGCAATGCACGCCGAAGACGTCGAGCGCATCATCGTAGCCAAACATCTGCTTCACCCGTGACACGAAGAAGAAGCAGATCGGGCTCACCATCAAGCCAAGCACAACTGACCCCATCGGGCCGGCAAAGCCGGAGGCGGGGGTGACGGCAACAAGGCCGGCAACTGCGCCCGAGCAAAGGCCCAGCAGGGTCGGCTTGCCCTTTTCGAACCATTCGACAAACATCCATGACAGGGCTGCTGCAGCCGTCGCGACCATGGTGTTGACGAAGGCCAATGCGGTGACGCCGGTGGCTTCAAGGTTGGAGCCAGCGTTAAAGCCAAACCAGCCAACCCAAAGCAGGGATGCGCCGATCATGGTCATGGTCAGGGAGTGCGGCGACATCGGCTCTTTGGGGTAGCCGATACGCTTGCCAAGCACCAGCGCGCCAACGAGGCCCGCGATACCAGCATTGATATGCACGACGGTGCCGCCGGCAAAATCAAGCGCGCCGACGCCGCCCATCCAGGGAGCCGAGCCAGCCGACAACCAGCCAGCTGCGGTGGGCCCAGCAGCAGCATCCATCAGCGCCTGAGCAGCCTTCAGTTTCACAGGGTCCTTGCCAGCGTCGGCAATGGCTTTGGCAGCCTTGGCGACGTCATCGGGCGTGACCGAACTCCATACCCAATGGGCAATCGGGAAATAGATCACTGTGACCCAGAGCAGCATGAACAACACCACTGCCGAGAATTTCATGCGCTCGGCAAAGGCACCAACGATCAGCGCGGGCGTGATCATCGCGAAGGTCATCTGGAAGACCATGTAGGCCAGTTCAGGCACATAGGCATGGTTCGAGAAGGTCGGCCATGCCGAATCTGACGTCACCCCCATCAGGAAGGATTTGCCAAAACCACCAATATAGGCGTTCCAAGATCCGCCATCGCCAAAGGCCAGGCCATAGCCGTAAATGACCCAGACCACGCCGACCAGGGACACAATCATGAACACCTGGGCCAGCACTGAGGCCATGTTCTTGGTGCGAACAAGGCCGCCGTAGAACAGGGCCAGGCCGGGAATCGACATCATCAGCACAAGCGCCGAGGACGTCAGGAGCCAGGACGTATCGCCCTTGTCGATGGGGTGAGCAGCATCGGCGAAGGCGCTGGTGGCGCAGATGCCGGCAAGAAGAAGGCCAAGGCCGAGCGCCTTGAGCGCTGTCTTTGGCGGTGGAACCAGTCTCATGTCTGAAAACTCCAGATGAAGGGTAGGGTGATGATGCAGGATGCGACTCAGAGCGCGTCAGCGTCTTTTTCGCCGGTGCGAATGCGAACGGTGGCTTCAAGCGGCATGACAAAAATCTTGCCATCTCCAATCTGCCCGGTGCGCGCCGCTGTGGTGATCGCGTCAACGACCTTGTCGGTCATGTCAGCGGCTATCGCCACCTCGATCTTGATTTTGGGCAGAAAGCTCACGGCATATTCAGCGCCGCGATAAATCTCGGTATGGCCCTTCTGGCGGCCGTAGCCCTTCACTTCAGTCACTGTCAGGCCGTGCACGCCGATGGCGGTGAGCGCGTCGCGCACCTCCTCGAGCTTGAATGGCTTGATAATCGCCATAACGATTTTCATCTCATTGTCCCTCTGTCAGGCCCAGCTGGCTGGAAGCCGGGCGGCTTCGTTTTTGATCCGTCAACAGCGCCGCACTACGGCACTGCCCAAAGATGCAAACAAATGCCGTGCCAAATTCCATGCTGCGGCAAATTGAGGGGGGCGAGGTCGGGAAAAGTGGCAAATCTGCCACAAGGATGAAGGATGCGTTGGCCTGAGGGTGCCAGAGCCTGGCTCTTGGGCAGTCGTGGCGGCGCTGTTGCTTAAAAAATAAGCAAGTGTCTGCTCGAAATTAAGGCAGTGCGACGCCGAGATTTAAGCGCGCAGGCGGATCAGCCCTTCTTGCGCCACCGAGGCGACCAATGCGCCGTTGCGGGCATAGAGGGAACCGCGCGTCAGGCCGCGCCCGCCGCTGGAATTGGGGCTGTCCTGCACATAGAGCAGCCATTCATCGGCGCGAAAGGGGCGGTGAAACCAAAGCGCGTGATCAAGGCTGGCGACCTGCAAATTACGGTCAAACACTGACTTCCCATGGCTGATCAGCGCCGTATCAAGCAAGGTCATATCGGAAAGATAGGCGAGCACCGCCCGGTGAAGGGCTGGATCATCCCCCAGTGGTTCCACGGTTTTCACCCACATCAATTGCTGGGCTGGCAATTTGACGCCACGCCGCAGATAACGCGAGGTGCCGACCGGACGAAACTCAACCGCCCGCTTGCGGGCGAAATAACGCTGCACGGCTTCGGGCACGGCATCGCCCAGCGACGCCATCACTTGCGCCTCGGTTGGCAGGGTTTCAGGATCGGGCACATCGGGCATGGCGAAGGCATGCTCCAGCCCTGGCTCTTCAACCTGAAAGGAAGCCGAAAGCGAAAAAATCGCCTGGCCGTGCTGGATCGCGACCACGCGACGTGTGGTGAAGCTGCGGCCATCGCGGATGCGGTCAACCTCATAGACAATCGGTGCTGCCGGATCGCCGCCCAGCATGAAATAGGCATGCAGGGAATGGGGTGCCCGCCCCTCCACCGTGCGCGCCGCCGCGACCAGCGCCTGGGCAATCACCAGGCCGCCAAAAACCCGCTGCCAGCCCACTTTCGGGCTGACGCCACGAAAAATATTGACCTCGATAGTTTCAAGATCCAGCATCGTGACCAGTTCATGGACGGGATCAAGTTCGGGCGAGAAGGGTGGGGCTGAAGCGGACATGGATCTTCCTTCGGACACAGTCCACAGGTGAACCAAACCGGGCGGCGCCGTCAAGCGGGCAATGGTGCGAAAGCCTGGCAACCATTCAACGCCTCAGGATCAGTGCGGCGTGTGCGCGATTTAGTGCGAAGGATAAAATTTAAAAGCGCCGCCCCAGCACCCACTGGCGCAGGGGCGGCAGGTCGATCACTTCAGCTATGCGCCATAAACACGCGCGCCTTGTGACAATAGCGCACATTCGCCGCGCTGACATGGGTGGCATAGACGCCAGACTGGTAACCCATCAGCGCGCGGCAAACATTACCCCGCGACTTATGCCAGGCCAGCGCCAGATATTTCACGCCGTAACGCAGATTGGTCGCCGGATCGAGCAGGCCACGCGGCGAACCCCGATAACCCAATCCCCGTGCGGTTTGAGGCTTGATCTGCATCAGGCCAAAATTGCCTGCATGCACGACGTGTGGATTGAAGCTGCTTTCCACGCGCATGACGGCCAGAACCAACCGCGCTGGTACACGCTCAGCATGCGCCGCGCGTGTCGCCATGGCACGATAACCGGCCTGGGCACGTGGCGTAACGGGGTGGTGATGTGCAACTCTGAAATGATGATGAAGGCTGTGGGCCTCGGCCCGAGCGAACAATGCCAATGAACTAATAATAACCGTCGAAAACAAACGATTTTTCATGCGAACTCACTCCGTTACTATTTCGAAGACGGGCTTGTGTCATTAAAATTTGACCAGAAAGTGTCAAAGTATTTGTTAAATATACGACATCAAACTTTTGTATTATTTAATGCGTAATGATTTTGATTATACAATATTCGACGAGTTTTCAAAAAAATCTCGCTGAGCTGGCTTCGTGGGTTCATCTGCCATTCATATGCCGTAAAGCATGATCAATATGCAGATGCGTTAACGCTCTCAGCAGGTGGCTTGAATCAGGCGTCAGCGGCGTTTAGAGAGTCTCAAGGAGCCCCTTGCGGATCATCACAGGAGAGTTTGACATGCGGAAATTGTTCTTGCTTGCGGCGGCCTTGGCGCTACCCGCTTTGGCTGGGTGCGCGACCGAACGTGAAAACAATGCCGCTGGCGGGGCCATTATAGGCGGCACTGCTGGCGCGATCATTGGTGGTGCGTCCACAGGAGAGGTCGGCGGCGCTGCCGTTGGCGGGATTCTGGGTGCTGCAGGCGGTGCCATGGTTGGCTCGGCTCTGACGCCGCACCGTCGCTGTGTACGATATGGTTACGATTATGATGGTAATAGGGTTTGTCTCCGCGTGGCGCGCTACTAGGCGCGCAACTGGGACCTGATCGGATAGATGTCCATGACCGGACAAATTGGATCAACCCCGATGCCTCACGGCATCGGGGCTTTTTTTTGAGGCGACACATGCTCGTGGTTGATAGCGAATGCGTGGATGACATCGCTCCTTCGCCCAATTTTGGCGTGCGGCGAGAGCGGCTTGACAGTATCATTCTGCATTATACCGGCATGGAAGATGCGGCGGGAGCGCTGGCTTGGTTGCGCAATCCCGTTTCAGAAGTGTCGTGTCATTATTTTGTGGATGAGCTGGGGGTCATCACGCAATTGGTGTCAGAACGCCATCGCGCCTGGCATGCCGGGCAATCGGCGTGGCGCGGCCAGGATGACATGAATTCGCGCTCGATCGGCATCGAGATCGCCAATCAAGGCCATGGCGCTGGATGCCCGCCTTTCCCCGCCGTGCAGATTGAGGCCGTCATCAGGCTTTGCCAGGATATAGTCCGGCGACATCGGATAGAGCCGGAACGCATTCTCGCCCATTCCGACATCGCGCCGGGGCGCAAGCAGGATCCCGGCGAAGCTTTCCCGTGGGACCAGCTTCACGCCCACGGCGTCGGTTATTGGCTGGCTGCTCGAACCATTGTCGAAGGGCCAGTTCTTGCAAAGGGCGACCAGGGTGAGCCGGTGATGGCTTTGCAGCAAGCCTTGCGGCGTTATGGCTACAGCCTGGAGGCCAACGGCAATTTTGACCAGGCAACGCACGCGGTCGTCACAGCTTTTCAGCAGCATTTTCGTCAGATACTGGTCGATGGACGTGCTGATAGTTCGACGATCCTGACATTGCAAGCCCTGTTGGAGGGGCTTGAGACGGCCTGAGCGCATGTGGCGCGCCGACGCCAAGGCCGCGCAGGTCGGTTGCTGCCCGTTTTCTGAACAAGACATTGCCCTGTCGCTGCGCCGTGTCGCGGGCGTGCAGAAAATGCGCTTTGACAACCTCAAGCGCCGCACCGCGCCGCAGCGCCAGCAGGCCCTGCAAGCGGTAATATTCAGCCTCGATGTGGCATTCGCCAGCGTCGAGATAAGGTTTGATTTGGCGCAGGATGACGTCAGCCCTATCAAGTGCATCATGGCGGATCAATAATGCCGCCGCGATAATCAGCGGGCCATTGTCATGAAACTTGCCCTGTAGTTCAGCTATCGCCGCGCCCGCCAATTCTATTCCGGCAGCCGTCTGGTTGCTTCGCATTTTGACAATGGCCACAAAAAGGCTGGCGTAAGCCTTCCAGAAGGTAATATTTTCGCTGCGTGCCAGGCTATCGAACCGCTGGGTCAGTTCGGCCAGCCCGGCCTCGTCGTCGAGGAGTTCCAGCATGACACAGCCGTGCATATAGGCCATGCAGCGCCAGTGAGGCTGGGCGCTGTCGTCGCAAGACGCCATGCAGCTTTGCCAGAGCGAGCGCGCTGGAGCGGGCTGTCCCAACATCACCGAAATCACCGCGCGCAGACCCATCAGATGGAGTCTGTTCAACGTTCTCAAGCTCGCTGCGGTCTGGCAATACGCCTGCTCAACCGTACTCCTTGCGAAAAACGCGTCGATCATCGCCGCGCTCTCGCGGATCCGGCCAATATAAAACAGCGACGCACCGAGGACACGCAGCACCGTGAGCTGCTGGCCGACATCATGGGGATCAGCGACTTCGGCAATTTGCCTGGCGAGGGCGTAAAGTTCGCGGCCCCGAGCCGTCCGGCTGCTACAGCGGGTCAAAATCAACGAAAAAAGCTCGCGTTGGCTTCCAAGGCTTTTCCCCAGTTGCGCGAGGATGGTGATCTCCTGCGCCACAGCGCTGGCACCATAGCCGTGAAGCGCAATGAGAGGGCGGGTGCGCCCGACCCTGAAACGAAATTCCTGACGCAACGTGGTGGCATCGCGCGGCAGATGGGCATTGTGTTCCAGCGCCAGATCATAATATGCCAGCGCCTCACGATAGGCGGCTCGGTTAAAGGCAACCCGCGCCGCTTTGTCGTAATGTAGCATCGCGGCGGCAATTTGGCCGGATTCCAGCAGATGCTCCGCGAGAAACTGTGGTTCCTTCTCGGCTAATTCCGGAAAACTGTCAGCGATGAGTTGTGCGGCTTGGGCATGCACCGCAATCCGTTCCTGGCGCAGCAGCATTTGCACCACCGCATCGCGCAGCAGTGCGTGACGAAATTCGAGCGCCTCGCCAAAACGCTCGCGGCTTCGGATCAGAAGGCCGGCCTCCTCAAGTTCGGCAATGCCATCGCGAGAGGCTGCTTGTGTTCCCGGCACCAGCATCTGCAAGAGTTTCAGCGGGAATTGCCGCCCGAGCACACCAGCATAGGACACAATCCGGCGACCGGCGCCCAAATGGTTCAAGCGCGCCAGCAACGATTCTTGCAGGGAATCCGGGATCTGCATGTCCTTCAGCCCGCCGACCTCACTGCGCGCCATCTGCCCGATCAAGCCGCGCGTCAGTTCCTCTGCGTAAAGCGGCATGCCGGAAGCCCGAGCAACCAAACTGTCAATCTGCTCGGCCGACAGGACATGTGGTGCCGCCACAGCCTGCACAAGCTGGCTGATCTCATCTGGATAAAGCGGAGCCAGCCGCAGGACGCGCGTTTCCAGCGCCGGGAGCCAGGACGGAATCTCGGCGTCTTGGCTCGTGATCGCCATCACGACTGGTAGCGTTGCCGCCGCCCTGGTCATGGCCGCGATGACTTCAGAGGTCGATGGGTCAATCCAATGCGCGTCCTCGACCAGAATGACTGCACCGCGCGCCGCCAAAGCCTCAAATACCCGGATCATTGTCGTGATCAGCAAGATCCTGGTCTCGTCGGCACCGTGGCGCGGTGCCGCCGACGCAACCGGCCCGGTGATTTCCAGCAATTGGTTGATTGCACCCGGCAGATCAATGCCGGGCACCTCGACGCGGCGCATGAAGGACACCAGGCGGCGCTGAACCAGATCATCCGGCTGGTCGCTTTCAATCTGCAGCAACCGTTCAAGGCACGTACGCAGCGGATAAAACGCCACCGACGCAGCATGAGGGGCGCATTGCAGCACCAGGGCGAATTCGTCACCCTGGGTCCGGCTCAAGAGGGCCTGCGCCACCAGACTGGATTTGCCGGTTCCCGGCTCGCCGGTGATCAGCACGGTCTGTCCGACCCCGGCGCGCGCCTTGGCCAACAGCGACGAAAGAATGCTCGCCTCCGGTTTGCGACCCACCAGCGGCATCGGCTTTTGGTGGCGCAACATCGCCTCAAAACGGCTGATACCGCGTGTTTCCCCGAGGATGCGCCAGGCCGGCTGCGCTGCGGCGAAGCCTTTCAATATGAGCGGCCCGACAGCGACGCTTTCAAACATATCGCCGATTCGTTCATGTGTCGCCGCGCTTATCAGAAAGCTGCCTGTCTGAGCCTGATCAAGCAAGCGCGCCGCCAGATTGGGGATTCGGCCTGTGGCACCCTCGTGCAGCAACGAACTGGCATCAACGGCGTCGGAAATAATGGTGAGGCCAGTCGCCGCCGCAAGGCGCAGATCGCCGCCACCCTGGCCGCGCTGCAGGTGGGACATGCCACCCATCAGCGCCAGACCGGCCCGCACAGCGCGTTCCGCATCCTGCCCCTGCGCCTGCGGATAGCCGAAACACGCCACAATCCTCTCACCGGCCACCAGCGCCAGACTGCCGCCATGCGCCTGTATTGCTTTGGCCGCAAGTTCATGGAACCGCTGAAGATTTTCACCCCGGCGCTCGGCATCGCCGCCGGGATGGACCTCGATCAGTTCCACGAAGAGAAAACTCAATGGACGCCATTGCGCGGTGGGCCCTGCGGGCTGGGTCGCTGCTTGACTGCTCGCAGCGCGCAGCGCTCTCGACGCCAATTGCAAACGGTTGCGATGATCAAAGGAATTGACGCCTAGCTCACGCAATTCGTCGCCGCTGAGATCGGCTATCATCGATGGCAGAATATCATGTTCGCGGAAAGCCGCGCCGTAGATTTCAAGGCCACGCTCAGCAAGCCAGACATCAATGTCAGATCTTGCTTCTGCCCTCATGACCGTCACCCAGAAAACGTCTTGGGAGTTCGCGAATGCGAAATGCCACATCCATTCAGGGATGACGTATTCAGAGGTCAAAAACTGGTAAAGTCAATAAACATAAAGTCGCATACCGCGCGCTTCCACGCATTGACCTTGCCAGACCTCATCTGGCTGCATCCATGCCCTTCGGGAAGGCAAGCCATCATGGCTTCAGCAATATCAGCGCTTCGCGGGTCAAGGCATGCAGGGCCGTCGGGTGGGCCTCGCCGAATTTGATCAGTTCGGCACGCATCTTCGGGGTCCAGAACTTGCGGATGTGGTCGGCCACGCCCGGCGCGGCCTCCGTAGCCGGGAACGATTGAAAATAATCAGAAATTTGATTGGCCATGTGTACGAGGCGGGCGTCGGGTGCCGGGTCTTCGCTCATGAACTTTCAGCCCTTCTCTTCTCAGGAAAACATCGTCGGTGCGGCAAATACCAAAGCACCATCATGGCGCGCCACCGCCATCAGCCCTATGCCATAATGCGCGGCACGGGCAATGGCGAGTGAGGTTGGTGCCGAAATCGCCACCAGCGCCCGCGCGCCAAACCTGGCAGTTTTCTCAACCATTTCATAGGATGCGCGGCTGGAAATCAACACAAAGCCATCGCCTGGCTCCAAACCTGCCCGTAATGCCGCGCCGATCAGCTTGTCCAGCGCATTGTGACGCCCGACATCCTCGCGCACCAGCAGCAATTCGCCATCAGCATCGGCCAACGCCGCAGCATGCACGGCATGGGTGACAGCGTTCAGCGGCTGGCGGGATTCCAGCTGCACCAAGGCGCGCTTGATGGCAGCGCGGGCCAAGGGCTCGCCACAAGATGTGTTGACGTTTGCTGCTTGCGGCAACTGCGACAGATCCTCGATCCCGCAAAGCCCGCAGCCGGTGCGCCCGGCCATCGCCCGCCGCCGACCGAGATGCCGGGCGAGCTTGTCGGAAGCCAGCGTCACCTCAAGGCGCATGCCCTCCGCCAACGTCTCGATCGTCACCTTGTGAATGTCGCTGCCGACGCCAATCACGCCCTCGGTAAAGCTGAATCCGTAGGCAAAATCTTCCAGATCACGCGGCGTCAGCATCATCACCGCAAAGGGCACCGGCGGGAACACCATTTCCACCGGCACTTCTTCGGGCACGTCACGGCGCCCGTCCCCTGCGGGCCGTCCGTCAAACCAGACCTGCCGGACGGGGTGGCCTTGGGCACCTGATGGGGGCGCGCTGGCCGCGCTTGCCCTATTCAGCTGCATCCATCACCGGTGTCATGATGCGGCGCAGGCTGACCGCATCGGCGGCATCCTGCTCCTGCCATTCAGAACGGTGGTTAGAGCGGCGCACTTCCACCGCTGTCACCTTGTATTCCGGGCAATTGGTGGCCCAGTCGGAATAGTCGGTCGTTACCACATTCGCCCCCGAATTGGGGTGGTGGAAAGTGGTATAAACCACGCCAGGCTGCATCCGCTCGGAAACCTTGGCCCGCAGCGCCACATCACCCGAACGGCTCGAAAGCGCCACCAGATCACCATCGACAATGCCACGGCTTTCGGCATCAAACGGATGGATTTCCAGCATGTCTTCGGGGTGCCACTGGTTGTTGTCGGTGCGCCGGGTCTGCGCGCCGACGTTATACTGGCTGAGAATGCGGCCCGTGGTCAGGATCAGCGGGAAGCGCGGCCCGGTGCGCTCGTCTGTGGCGACAAATTCAGTGATCATGAACTTGCCAAGCCCGCGCACGAAATGATCGACGTGCATGATCGGCGTGCCGAGCGGAGCCTTGTCATTGCAGGGCCACTGAATCGAGCCCAGTTCATCGATGCGCTTGAACGAAACCCCGGTGAAGGTTGGCGTCAACGCGGCGATTTCATCCATGATTTCCGAAGGATGGCCATAATTCATCTCGTAACCCAAAGCCCTGGCGAGCTTCACGGTCACTTCCCAGTCGGCCAGGCCCGCCAGCGGCGGCATCACCTGGCGCACGCGGCTGATGCGCCGCTCGGCATTGGTGAAAGTGCCATCCTTCTCCAGAAACGACGAGCCCGGCAAAAACACATGGGCGAATTTGGCGGTTTCGCAGAGAAACAGATCCTGCACCACGACGCATTCCATCGCCCGCAGCGCCTTTTCGACGTGGTTCGTGTTGGGGTCGGATTGGGCAATGTCCTCGCCCTGCACATAGAGCCCCTTGAAGTTGCCGTAGATCGCCTCATCAAACATGTTAGGGATGCGCAAGCCGGGATCAGGCGACAGCGTGACGCCCCAGAGATGATTGAACATGTCACGGGTCGCCTCATCGGAAATGTGGCGATAGCCGGACAATTCATGCGGGAACGAGCCCATGTCGCATGAGCCCTGGACGTTATTCTGGCCGCGCAGCGGGTTGACGCCAACGCCGTCGCGCCCGATGTTGCCGGTTGCCATGGCGAGGTTGGCCATGCCCATCACCATGGTCGAGCCCTGGCTGTGCTCGGTGACGCCAAGACCGTAATAGATCGAGCCATTCTTCGCACCAGCAAACAACCGGGCGGCAGCGCGCACGTCGGCCGCCGGTACGCCAGTGAGACGCTCGGTAGCTTCGGGCGCGTTCTTTTCCAGCGCGATAAAGCGTGCCCAGTTTTCAAAATGCTGAAGGTCGCAGCGCTCGCGCACAAAGGCTTCATCCACCAGCCCTTCAGTCACAACGACATGGGCGATGGCGTTGATCAGCGCAACATTGGTGCCGGGCAGCAGCGGCAGGTGGAAATCCGCCTGCACATGCGCGGTCTTCACCAGATCGATGCGGCGCGGATCGGCAACGATGAGCTTTGCGCCCTGGCGAAGGCGCTTCTTCATGCGGCTGGCAAAGACGGGGTGCGCATCGGTTGGGTTGGCCCCAATCAGCAAAATCACATCGGTCTGGTCAACCGATTTGAAATCCTGCGTGCCGGCTGACGTGCCGAAAGTTTGCGCCAGACCATAGCCGGTGGGCGAATGGCAGACGCGGGCGCAGGTATCGACATTATTGTTGCCAAACCCGGCACGCACCAGTTTCTGCACCAGAAACGTCTCTTCATTGGTGCAGCGCGATGAGGTGATGCCGCCGACCGCATCACGTCCATAAGTGGCCTGCAGGCGCTTGAACTCGGAGGCTGCATGGTTGATCGCCTCGTCCCACGAGACTTCGCGCCACGGATCGGTGATTTTGGCGCGCACCATCGGCTTGGTCATGCGTTCCTTGTGGGTGGCATAACCCCACGCAAACCGGCCCTTGATGCAGGAATGTCCCTCATTGGCCTTGCCATCCTTGAAGGGCACCATGCGCACCACGGTCGAGCCCTGCATCTCGGCCTTGAAGGAGCAACCAACGCCACAATAGGCGCAGGTGGTTATTTCCGAATGCTCCGGCTGGCCCCTATCGATCACGGTTTTCTCGATCAGCGTTGCGGTCGGGCAAGCCTGCACGCAGGCTCCGCAGGAAACGCATTCCGAACCCATGAAATCAACGCCGCCCGGTGACACATGCGAGCCAAACCCGCGCCCGGCGATGGTCAGCGCGAAGGTGCCCTGCACTTCGGCGCAAGCCCGCACACAGCGCGAGCAGACGATGCATTTGGCCGGGTCAAACGAGAAATAGGGATTGCTCTGGTCTTTTTCGGCCTGCAGATGATTGGCACCGTCATAGCCATAGCGCACGTCGCGCAGGCCCACCGCGCCTGCTTGCGTCTGCAATTCGCAATCGCCATTGGCAGCGCAGGTCAGGCAATCGAGCGGGTGATCGGAGATATAAAGCTCCATCACGCCCTTGCGCAGTTTAGCGAGGCGCGGCGTTTGGGTCGAGACCTTCATGCCCGGCTCAACCAGCGTGGTACAGGAGGCAGGCGTGCCCTTGCGCCCTTCAATTTCGACCAGACAAAGGCGGCAGGACCCAAAGGATTCCAGCATGTCGGTGGCGCACAGCCTTGGGATATTCGTGCCGACGTGCATGGCAGCGGCCATGACGGATGTACCTTCGGGCACGGTGACGCTCATGCCGTCAATCTGCAGAGTCACAGTCTTTTCAGCGACGCGAATGGGCGTGCCAAAATCGAGTTCCTTGATCAGGCCCATAACAAGCTTCCTTGATCTATTCGGCGGCCAGCGGCAGCGCTGGTCTGTTGAAATCTTCCGGGAAATGATGGAGCGCGCTCATCACTGGCAGCGGCGTCAGCCCGCCCAGTGCGCAAAGCGAACCATCGGTCATCAGCGAGCAGAGGTCATCCAGCAGCACGCGATTGGCCTCGCGATGGTCGGCCGCGATGATCCGATCAACCACCTCGACGCCGCGCCGGGCACCGATGCGGCAGGGTGTGCACTTGCCGCAGCTTTCCTGAGCACAAAACTCAAAGGCAAATCGCGCCTGTTTCGCCATATCGACACTCTCGTCGAAGACGACAATGCCACCATGCCCGAGCATGCCCTTGATGGCAGCGATCGCTTCATAATCCAGCAATGTGTCAAGCTCATGAGCTGGATGATAGGCCCCGAGCGGCCCGCCGATCTGCACGGCGCGCAGCGGCTTGCCCGAATGCGTGCCACCGCCCAGATCTTCGATCAAGGTGCGCAGGCTTACACCAAAGGCGGTTTCAAACAGCCCGCCCCGTTTGATATTGCCCGCCAGTTGCACCGGCAGCGTGCCGCGTGAGCGGCCCATGCCGAAATCCGCATAGGCTTTAGCGCCATGCGCCATGATCCACGGCACGCTCGCCAGCGAGATGACATTATTGATGATCGTCGGCTTGCCGAACAGGCCGGAGATTGCTGGCAAGGGCGGTTTGGCGCGCACCTGGCCACGCTTGCCTTCAAGCGAATCCAGCAGCGAGGTTTCCTCGCCGCAAATATAGGCCCCAGCCCCCAGCCGCGCCTCAAGATGAAATGCCGGGCCTTTGCCCATCACCGACTTGCCGAGAATGCCTGCCGCTTCCGCACGGCGGATGGCTTCCTGGATCACCCCGAACGCATGGGGATATTCCGAGCGGATATAGATGAAGCCCTTGGTCGCGCCCACGGCCAGGCCGGCAATCGCCATACCCTCAATCAGCACGAAGGGATCCCCCTCCATGATCATCCGGTCGGCATAAGTGCCACTGTCGCCCTCGTCGGCGTTGCAGACGATGTATTTCTGGTCGGCTGCAGCACCGAGCGTCGTGCGCCATTTGATGCCAGTCGGGAAGGCCGCGCCGCCGCGCCCGCGCAGACCCGATTGCGTAACCTCTTCGACAACCGCCGCCGGGGCTAATGCCAAGGCCTTGGCAAGGCCCTCAAGCCCACCATGGGCTTTATAATCATCCAGCGACAGCGGGTCGGTCAGCCCGCAGCGCGCGAAGGTAAGGCGCTGCTGGCGGGCAAAGAAAGGAATTTTTTCCGTGAGGCCGTGGCCAAGCCGATGCGCGCCGCCGCTCAGCAGCCCGGCATCATAAAGCCCCGCGATGTCACCCACCCGCACCGGGCCATAGGCGACGCGACCCTGTGTCGTTTCCACCTCGACCAAAGGCTCCAGCCACAACATGCCGCGCGAGCCATTGCGGACAATGGTTACATCAAGCCCGCGCTTTTGCGCTTCGGCTGCCATCGCTTTGGCGACTTTGTCCGCCCCCATCGACAGCGCCGCAGCATCGCACGGCACATAAATTCTGGTGGTCATGAGCGCATCCCCGTGGCATCCAGCACGATCTGATCGAGCCGGTCAGCGTCAAGCCGCCCGATCAACTCATCATCGAGCATGGCTGCAGGTGACAAAGCACAATTGCCAAGGCAATAAACGGTTTCAACGCTCAAGGCCTTGTCCCCGGTGGTTTCCCCTGGCGCGAGCTTGTGGGCTTGGGCGAGATGCGTCACCAGGCTCTCGCAACCCATGGATTGGCAGGCCTCGGCGCGGCAGATTTTCAGCACATGGCGACCCTGCGGCGCGGATTTGAAATCATGATAAAAGCTGATGGTGCCGTGCACATCGGCGCGGGAAATGTTGAGGGCCTCGGCCAGCAACGGCACGTTGCGGGCATCGACATAGCCAAATTCATGTTGCAGTTCGTGCAGGATCGGCAGCAGCGCGCCATCCAGATGCGCGAGTCGCGCAATCACCAGACGGGCTCGCGCCTCGTCGAAATCCGGAACCTTGGACTGCGCCGCATCCATATTGTGTTTCTCCCGCGTGACGCTCGCTTTGCAACCCTTGCAGATAATGGGTCGTGCGGCAGTCAATTGTGTCCGATATGACGCTTCCGGGGCAAAAGGCAATTGGCCTTTGGCCTGATACCGAGCACAAATTATCCCACAAGTTTGCGCCTCAAAGGCGCGCTTGGCAAGCGTGAAACCATGCCAAAGCCGATGGTGCGCCCTGCTGCAAGATTTGCTCCAGGGCGGCGGTGACTGCTGTCATGAATTGCTTATTTTGCGGCAGGTCAGTACCGAAAATCGCCTCGACGCCGACCAGCGCCTGCGCCAGTCGCGCCGCCTCGCGCCCTGCCGCATCGGTGCGGCGGCGCAATTCATCGCGCAATGGATCGCGCACATCAATGGCCTTGCCTTGCCCGTCAATCCCGGTGACATAGGCCATCCATGCCGCAACGCCGAGCGCCAGCGCCGCAATCGGCGCACCTGCCGCCAGCCGGTCGCGGATGGTGCCGAGCAGGCGCTGCGGAAGTTTCTGCGAGCCATCCATGGCAATCTGCCAGGTGCGATGGCGCAGCGCCGGATTGGCAAAGCGCATCTGCAAGGCGCGCCGGTAGCTGGCAAGATCCAGCCCGGCAGCGGCAGGCAAAGTCGGTGAGACTTCGTGCTCCATGAGATGCGCTACAAAGCGCGCCATGTCCGGCCGGGTCATGGCTTCAGCCACGGTTTCGTCGCCGGAGAGATAGCCAAGATAGGCCAGGGACGAGTGCGAGCCATTGAGCAAGCGCAGCTTGGCGAGTTCAAAGGGGGCGACATCGGCGACGAATTCCGCGCCTTCCGCCGCCCAGTCGGGCCGGTCGGCGCGGAATTGATCCTCGATCACCCATTGGCTGAACGGTTCGCTCACCACTGGCCAGGCATCCTCATAGCCGAGCAGGCCGGCAATGCGGGCCCGGTCTTCATCCGTGGTGGCCGGCACAATGCGATCCACCATGGTTGAGGGGCAGGCGACTTCGCCCCTGATGAAGCTGGCAAGTTCGCTACCCTGCAATTCAGCCAGATCCTGCAGAACCTGATGCACGGTATGGCCATTGGCGGGGAGATTGTCGCAGCAAAGCACACTGAACGGCCTCAAGCCCGCAGCCCGCCGCGCCCGCAAGGCGGCAAGAATATAGCCCGGCGCGCTGCGCGGCGCATTGGGGTGGGCAAGATCATGAATGACATCGGGATGATCGGCGCGCAGCCGTCCCGACGCCGGATCATGGCAATAGCCCTTTTCGGTCACGGTCAGCGAGACAATGCGGACATCGGGCGCGGCCATCGCCGCGATCAGCGCTGCGGGCGCTTCCGGCGCGACCAAAACCTCGCGCAATGCGCCGATGATGCGCAGCGTCTCGCCTTGGCCATCGCGCAGGCTCAGGGCATAAAGCCCGTCCTGGGGCTGCAGCGCATCGCGGGTGTCAGCCGCCCGCAGACTGGCTCCGGCAATGCCCCAGCGCGGGTCACGGGCCAAAACGCCATCGGTATAGACGGCCTGGTGGGCGCGGTGGAACGCGCCGACGCCCAGATGGACAATGCCGGTTTTGATTTTCGTGCGGTCATAGCGTGGCCACAGCGCGGCCAGAGTGCCCGCTGCGCCGGAGCCAAGGCGAGGAAATGTCATTGCGGGTCTCCGCTGGCAACGGATTTGATTTCATGGCGGGTCAGCAGCGGTACCTGCGCCACCACAAAGGCAAGGGTGATCGGCATGGTGCCCCAGACCTTGAAGGCCACCCAAAACTGCTCGCTCTGCGTGCGCCAGACCACTTCATTCAATGCGGCCAGAAAGAAGAAAAACAGGCCCCAGCGGAAGGTAAGCTTGCGCCACCCCGCCTCGTCAATATGAAAAGCCTGATCGAGAATGGTTGGCAAGATCAGCTTGTTCATCGCCAGCGAGCCGAGCAGCGCGCAGCCAAAGATGATATTGATGATTGTCGGTTTCATCTTGATGAAGGTCGGGTTGTGGAAATACAGCGTCAGCCCGCCAAACAGCACCACTGCAACCGCCGTCACAACCGGCATCAGCGGCCATTTGCGCGTAAGGTAATATGAGGCCAACAGCGCCACGACGACCGAAATCATCAAGACCGCCGTCGCCACGTAAAGCCCGAAGCGGTAATTGCTGAGAAAGAACAAGACCAGCGGCCCCATTTCCAGCACCAGCTTTTGCAAGGGCGGCTGCGCAGGCCTTTGCGCCGTTGAATTGGATTCATTCATCATTCAGTCTCCAGCCCGGCGATGGCACGGGCAAAATCGCGGGCGGTGAACGGCTCAAGGTCATCCATCGTCTCGCCAACGCCAATAAAATGCACCGGCAGGCCGAATCTGGCGGCGATGGCCACCAAAATCCCGCCGCGCGCCGTGCCATCCAGCTTGGTCATCACCAGACCGGTAACGCCTGCCACTTTGCCAAAAATCTCGACTTGGCTCAGCGCATTCTGTCCCACAGTCGCGTCCAGCACCAGCAATACAGCATGAGGTGCACCGGCCTGAGCCTTTTTCATGACACGAATGATTTTTTCAAGCTCGTCCATCAGTTCGGTGCGGTTTTGCAAGCGCCCGGCGGTGTCCATGATCAGGACGTCGGTGCCAGCATCGGCGCTGGCCCTGATCGCCTCGAAAGCAAGACTAGCTGCATCCGACCCTTGCGCCCGTGCAATGACTTCCGAACCGGTGCGCTCGCCCCAGACGCGCAATTGCTCGATGGCCGCCGCCCGGAAAGTGTCGCCCGCCGCCAGCATTACCTTGCGGCCCTCGGCGTGCAATTGCCCGGCGAGCTTGCCAATGGTGGTGGTCTTGCCCGAGCCGTTGACGCCGACAACCAGAATGACAAACGGCTTCTGGTCGGCATCAATCACCAGCGGCCTGGCAACCGGCAGCAGCGCCGCCTCGATCTCGCCCGCCAGAATGGCCCGCACTTCATCGGGTGCGATGGTCTTGTCATAACGACCCTTGCCGACGGCAGCGCTGATACGCTGCGCCATATCGACGCCGAGGTCAGCCCGGATCAGCACGTCCTCCAGGTCCTCCAGCGCGCCTGCATCGAGCTTGCGCTTGGTGACAATGTCGGCAATGCCGCGTGTGATCGCCGAGGATGAGCGCGACAGCCCGCCGCGCAGCCTTTGCCACCACGAGACTTTGGCCCTGGCTACCGGCTCAGCCGGGTTCACAGCGGGCAGATCGGCGACGATGGCGGGCGCATGCGGCAGCGCCGCAACAGCCAATGGCTCGGGGCCCGGCGCTTCGACAAGTGCGGGCTGCTCAACGGCGGCAGGTTCCGCAACGGGCTCAGCATCCGCTGGCGGCGTTACCACCTCCGGCACAAGATCCGGCGTGGCCTCCGGCAAGGCTTCGGGCGCAACTTCCTGCACTTCAAGGGGAGGGGCTGCGGCCCCGGTGGCTGTTCCACGCCCGAAAAGCCTGCGAAACAGGCCGGGTTTTTCGGGCTTGGTGTCATTGCTCATGCGCTTGCCATCTCCCCTGGTGCCAACACGCGCGCCTTGACCGCGCCGGGCTTCGCGCGCAGAACGCCAGCGCCATGACCCCAGATAGCCTGTTCACGAAGATATCGGAAGACCTCACGGCCCGCCTCCTTTATCGTGACGGGCTGATTTTGGTCATCGACAAGCCCGCAGGCCTTGCCGTGCATCGCGGCCCAAAGGGCGGCGACAATCTCGAAGCCCATTTTGGTGTCCTTCGCTTTGGCCTGCCGCGCGACCCGGCGCTGGCGCATCGGCTCGATCGCGATACCTCCGGCTGCCTGGTGCTCGGGCGCCATCGCAAGGCGCTGGCCAAGCTTGGACTATTGTTCAAGCAGGGCAAAATATCCAAGACCTATTTTGCGCTCGTCGAAGGCTCGCCGCAAACCGACAGTGGCAGCATTGATCTGGCTCTGGGGCGGCTGGATGCCACACGCGGCTGGTGGATGCAGGTTGATCCTGCCGGGCAGCCAGCCGAGACCGATTGGCGGGTCTTGGGGCGCCATGACGGCCTCGCCTTGCTGGAACTGAGGCCGCAAACCGGGCGTACCCACCAGTTGCGCGTGCACTGCGCCGCCATGGGCTGGCCGATTCTCGGCGATGCGGTCTATGGCAGCGGGCGCGAGGCCGGCGCGCCAATGATGCACCTGCACGCACGCGAGGTCAGCATCCCGCTTTCCGCCAACAAGCCGGAAATTACAGTCACGGCCCCGCTACCCGCGCACATGCAGGCCCGCGCCGCCGCCTGCGGCTTCAATGATGATTTGCCTTTGATCACGAACTCGTGATCAATGCTGTTCCTTGAAATGCCGCAATACTGCGTAAGCTACACGCAGTGCATCCAATGAGGAGATTTTGCATGAGAACCATTTATGTCGCTTTCACAGCCGCGCTTGCGGTTGCCGCACTCACCACCCTCGCCCCGGCTCAAGCGAAGGTCCTGAGATTCGAGGCCACCCTTTCGGGGAAAAATGCCGTTCCGCCAAATGACTCCAAGGGGATGGGCGACGTCAAGGTTCGCCTCAACACCAAAACCATGATGCTGCACTGGAAGGGCGATTATAGCGGCCTCACCGGCCCTGAAACCATGGCACATTTCCATGGCCCTGCCATGCCCGGCCATGCCGCCCAGCCCATGGTGCCTGCCATGGCCCCCGCCAGCCCCTTCAAAGGCAAAGCCAAAATCACCGCTGACGAAGCCAAAGTCCTGGAAGAAGGCCAGATGTATTATAATGTGCACACCGCCGCTCATAAGGCGGGCGAGATTGCAGGTTGGCTGATGCCCGCCAAATGAGGACTGGCAACAGTTCTTGAGCGCGCCGCATCAAAACCAGACGTTGCCGAGCCCGGCGGCGTGGGTTTTGGTGTGGCGCGCATAAAGTCAGGTTTGCGCCATCACCTGGCGCAGCATGGTTTCGTAGGCGTTCAGAGCCGGTTCGAGCC
>VFSW01000066.1_pt1 | contig 124157 bp, 120 predicted proteins | sample 5358111 | NCBI WGS metagenome assembly VFSW01 (sample SAMN11554181, study PRJNA540505) | mine drainage metagenome | isolation source: sediment from site ElyBrook_90M | place: USA: Ely Copper Mine, Vershire, VT | collected 2017 | reverse complement strand
CCGCACGCGCCGCCACCGCCCAAAGCCACCGCCCGCTACCGGCCCGGAGCAGGCCCGCGCGGGGGCGCGCCCGCGCCATGAGCCACTGCGACGCACACCAGCCCACGAGCAGCACGAGCCCGACCAACCCCAGCTCGACCCCGTAGTGAACGATGAGGTCGTGCGACGCACGGTGCCAGCCATCGTCATACGTCTGAAAGATCTTCAGGTACCAACGGTCGTAGACCGTCGCAAAGCTTCCGGAGCCGGCACCCAGGAAGGGATGCTGTAGGAACGCCGCCGCGCCCACGTGCCAGATCGACGTCCTGCCGCTTCCGCCGTTTCCGGAGTCCGCCAGCGCGCGCAGGATGACGTTCGGAAACGCGACGAGCGTGCCGACCACAAGCGCCGAGAGTGGCAGAACGGCGCGCCGCCAGGCGCGCAAAGCCGTCAGCAGCACGACGATCTCGATCGCCAAACCAATCGCAGCCTCACGCGACGCGGCAAGTGCGAGCGCCATGAGCATCGCGAGCAATGCACCGGCTGCGAGCGCACGCCCCGCGAGCACCCGCGCCCGCACGAACCACGTCAGGGCGATCGCGAACGGAAGCAGCAGACCGTCTCCATACAGGTTCGGATCGAGTGCGCTTTGACCGAACGTAATGTTGATGCGGTTGTATGCCTGCAGAAACTGCGCCTGTTGGAACCCTTCGGACCTGAACTCGTAAATGCCGATTGCCGCGGCGACGACGCCGCTGGCCAAGATGGCCCCGAGCAGCGGGATCAGGTCGCGGCGCTGCATCGGAAAGCATGCCACGGCGAGGTACAGACCCGCGAGCTGCAGCAACGTCAGCGCTTCGCGGCCGGGGTCTGCGCCGATCGACCAGAGCGTGGAGAGCGCCATCCAGCCGCAGAGCAGCGCGAGCCATACGACGGCGCGAGGGGGCGTGCGTACGCGCTGCGTGCGCACGGCATACAGAATCAACGCTACCGCCGAAGCTAAGCCCAAAAGGCGCGCGATCGTTCCTTCGTGCCGGTTCACCAGGGTGAAGACGTCGAGCGGCGCCGCGACGGCGTAGAGTCCGTAGGGCACGAGCAACGGCCTCGTCCAAGCAAGCCACGCGACCAGCGGTGCGGCGGCAGCCGCAAGCACCTCGATCAATCCGGAGCTTCCGCGCTGCGCGACCGCCCGAGCGGCCCACACGACCGCGCCGCCGGCGCCGAGCAGCACCGCCGCGACTGCCGCAGTTCCCGGTTGCAAGCGCTGCGCCGTCGCACGCATCACGTGAACCGCGCCTGCAAGAGACGGAAGGGTTTGCGCAAGGACCAACGCGCGAACTGCGCGTCGAGCGCAACCCAGCCGTGGCCGTGCGATAGCGTGTGCATGCCGATGGCATGCCGGCGCGCAATCATCGAAACGTCGAGCCGCGCGACGCAGGTCTCTTCGAAATCCTCCGGCGTCAGCACGTCGATTCGCTGGATCCCGATCGCGCGGCCATAGCGGCCGGTGCAATCCTGCGCTGGGCGATGGAGAACGCCGTTACGCAGAAAGAAGTTTCCGGCTGGCCGAGCTCCCTTGACGTCGACCTTTGCCGGGTTACGCTTGTGAGGATGCCAGGGACCGCTCGGGTGCTCCGACCAGTAGATGCGAAGCGCGTAGTTCGGGCCGTCGTCGGCGAGCGTGCAGAAGAGCCACCAGCGGCCTTCGTACCGAATGATCGTCGGATCGACCGCCGCAATGCCGTCGAGAATCGCCCTGACTGGCTCTGTGTCCAGCCCCGAGATCCGGTACGCGCCCAGACTACCGCGCCCGTGTTGTTCGGGCGTTAGCCAGAGTTCGTGGTCCACCTCGAAGACGTACGGATACGACGCTGCGCCGACGCCGTCGAGAATGGGGCGGCGCTCGCCGAAGCGATCGTCGATGTCGATTGCCACGATGCCCGGAATCGAGCCGTTCATCGTTTCGCAGAGCAGGCGCGGCCGGCCCGATTCGCCGCGCGTTACGAAAGGATCCGCGAGAAACTCCCGCTCGTCGCGCGCTACCCAGTAAAGCCACGCGTTGCGAGGGTTCTCGATGAAGCGCTCGAGCGAGCCGTTCGTCACAGCGACGTCCCAACGAACCTCCTCGAATACTGCGCGTAGCGCGTGACCGGCGAAACGCACGAGCTCGCGAAACGCGAACCGAGCCGCATCCAACACGCCGACGGGCTCGGCCGACAAAGAGCCGCTCCACCGCGCCGCAGCGTTCCGCAGCGCGGGCGACTTGCGTTCTTCGCATATCCATGCGGCCGATTGCTCGACGATGCGTTCGAGCGTTCGCGCATGGCGCGAGGCGTACGGAAAGCACCCGTGTCGCAGGACCCGCGCGTCCGCTCCGCGCTCGACCAAGTACGCGTCCACGCTCTCGCTTCCGCGCAGCGCCTCGCCGAATGCCGGGATGTCCCCGTACTCGTCCCCGATCTCTACGCTCCACGATCGAGCGCGCGGCACGGGCGCCTTCGCGCGCGCGCTGCCTCCGCGTAGATCCAACACGAGTTCTGCCGCAGAACACTCCTCCGGACGTTCCACCAAGGTCATGTCGACGCCGCGATGTCGCAACGCCGCAATCATCTGCCGCGTCCAGCGCTTCGGGCGTCGCGCAGCGAGAACGACGAGCGGCAGGCTCATGCCGCAGCGACCAACGCCGTCGAGCGGAACGCGCCCCGACCGATGACGTGCACGTCGAAGCCTGCCGCGTTCCAGCGGTCGACGTCGACGCAGTTACGGCAATCCACGAGCGTCCTCGAACGTACCGCCGCTGCAACCGTCTGTGGATCCAGCTCGCGTATCTCCGCGTGATCCGTGACGATTACGAGTACGTCCGCATCGCGCGCCGCGGCGTCGAAATCGGCGGTCACGGTCCCTGGGTACTGCGTGACGAGCGGGTCGTAGACGACGAGCGTGTAGCCGGCGTCGGCGAGCAGATGCTCGATCGCGAGCGTCGGCGTCTCGCGGGCGTCGTCGATGTCGGGCTTGTATGCGGCGCCGAGCAACGCGACCTTACGATCCCCCGTCTCGATCGGGGCGACGCTGCGAACGATGCGAGCGACGACGTGCGGCATGCGCTCGTTCACGCGGCGCGCCGTCTGAATGAGCTCGCTTGCAAACGGGTTGGCGCTGGCTAGAAACTGCGGATCGACGGGGATGCAGTGGCCGCCCACGCCGGGTCCGGGAGAGAGAATGTCGACGCGCGGATGGCAGTTCGCGAGCCGAATCGTTTCCCACGCATCGATGCCCAACGCCTCCGCGAGAATCGCGAGCTCGTTGGCGAAGGCGATATTCACATCGCGATACGCGTTCTCGACGATCTTCACGGTCTCGGCGGTCGTGAGGTCGGTCACGTGAATCTCGCCGCGCGCGAACGTGGCGTAGACGGCGCGCGCCATCTCGGCGTCGACCGGCCGGCGCCCGCCGACGATGCGATCGTTCCAGAGCAGCTCGTCGACGATCTTCCCCGGAAGCACGCGCTCGGGGCAGTGGGCGAGGTGTATGGCATCGAGGTCGCGCCCGAGGGCGCGAAACGTGCGCTCCGCGACGGCAAGAGTCGTTCCCGGCGGTACGGTCGACTCGAGCATGATCAAGTTGCCGTCTTGCACGAGCGGTGCGACAGCCCCGAATGCCGCCTCTACGGCGCGCAGGTCAGGACGATGATCGACGGTCGGCGTTGGAACGCAGATGACGAACGCGTCCGCCGGAAACGGCATCGACGACGGATGCAGGCGTCCGCTTTGGAGTGCGCGCCGCGCCAAATCCCGAACCCCGCGTTCGGCGAGCTCGACACGCCCGGCGGCAAGGCCGGCAACGACCTTCTTGTCGACGTCGTAACCGAGAACTTCGTGCCCGCTCTCCGCCAGCATCGCGGCGGTTGGTAGTCCGATGTATCCGAGACCAACGACGGTGATTTTCATGACGCTCGTGCGCCTCCCAAGAGTGCTCGTAGCTGTGCCGCATTACGTGCGGGATCGTGCATGCGGCGCGTACGTTCCGAGGCTCGGGCCGCGCGGCGGCGACGCTCCGCAACGTCGGTCGCTTCCAAAATTGCGCGGGCCAGGCTTGGCGGATGCTGCGGCGATGCGAGGAAGGCGCTCTGCTCGTCCAGCAGTTCGCCGATGCTACCCGAGCGCGTAGCCACGCACGCGACGCCCAGGCTCGCGGCCTCGATGAGAATCGATGGTATCCCTTCCATCACCCGAATGCCGTCGTCTCGGCTCGCGAGGACGACCGCGTCGTACCGCCCCGAAGCAAGCTCGGCGAGCAAACGGCGACGATCGACGTATCCGCGAACGAGCACGGCGCTGCGGCACGGCAGCGCGTCGACGCCCTGCCGTACGCGCTCGAGGAGCGGGCCTTCTCCGCACAGCGTCAAGCGCAACGCGGGATTCTCGGCGTGCGCGATGACGAACGCCTCCAAGAGGTCCGCATGCCCCTTCGTTGCCACGAATGCAGCCGCGCAGAGCAGACGCAGCCCTTTTCCGCAACGCGTCCCCGCTCTCGCGCCGGTGAGCGCAGTCCCGAGCCGAACCACCGCGACCTTGTCGGCCGCGTCCGGGGCCCGGCGTAGGAGTTCGCTCTTGCCGCGCTCGGAGATGGTTCGCACGAACGCGGCGGAGCGAGCCTTCTCGGCGATCATGTTCTCTTCGAAGATGTCCCAGCGGTGCGCCGTGCAACTCCAGGCAATTGCGTTGATCCGCGCGATGACGAACGCGGCGGTCGCAGGCGTGGAGAGCCAGTATGCGTGGACGTGATCGATGCGATCTCTTCGCAGCCGTCCGGCAAGCGCGAGGGCGCGCGGGAAGATGGCGACGTTCTTGATTTTCACGACCATGCCGCCCGAACCGCGCAGAATTGCGAGGAGCGCGCGAAGGCTTCGACCGGGTGCGCAAACGAACGTCCCGCACGCCTCGAAGAGCGTTCGTAGCGATCCCGGGGGCAGGACGATTGCGGCGGCGCCGCCGGTATCGTGCTGCGCGCCGATATCCGGGCGAAGCGGCGCAACGACCAAACGTTCGACGAGCGGCCGGAGCCCGGCCAGCTCGACGCCGAGAAACGGCTCGGTATTCGCACACGGGAAGCGCGACGAGATCACCGCGAGCCTCATGCGGCCTTGTGAAAGGCGACTTCGGCCGCCGTTTTGAGGATCAGTGCTACGTCCATGGCGAGCGACCAGTTCCGTATGTAAAAGAGATCGTAGTCGAGACGCTCGCCGACGATGTCGCTGCGCATGGTTCTGGGCATATAGAGGTGCGAGCATGCCGTCAAACCGGGAGCGACGAGATGGCGTTGCCGGTACTGCGGATGCTCCTGCGAGAAACGCTCCACGAAGACCGGGCGCTCGGGCCTCGGCCCCACGACGGACATCTCCCCGCGAAGCACGTTGACGAGTTGCGGCAGCTCGTCGATGGATGTACGTCGCAGAACGCGCCCGACGCGCGTGACGCGCGTGTCGCCATCCACGGCCCAGACCGCTCCGCTTGCGGATTCTGCGTCGCTGCGCATCGAGCGTAGCTTGAGGATGGAAAACGTGGCGCCGTCGCGGCCGACGCGCGGTTGACGGTAGAGGACCGGGCCGCCGCTCTCGAGCCATATCGCGAGTGCGGCGACGGCGAGGATCGGCGCCACGAGAACGAGCGCACAGGAGGCGACGACGAGATCGAATGTGCGTTTGACGGCGCGCGCCCAGCGTGCGTCGACGCTCGGAACTCCAACCTCCAAGACGGTCGATCCGCCCAGACAGAGCCCGCGTACGGCAAGCGCCGGCGCGCAACCCTCCAATGCGACCGCGAGGACGATGCCGCGGCGCGCCGCAGCGCGCGCGAGCTCGTTGAGCCTCCCTCCAGCAATCGATTCCGCGATGACGACGTGCGTCGGCAGGTTGTCGGTGCTCGGATCGGCGAGCCGGCGCTCCGCTTCGCTCTCGCTCGCGACCGAAACGATGCGTGGCTCGACGAAAAGCCTCGCCTCTCCAACGATGCGCCGCACGAGGTAGCGCACCGTACCGATTGCTGCACCGCAGAGAACGACCCCTAGCGCGACGGCAAGACGCGTCGGCAGCGACGTGCCGACGAGGCAGAATCCGGCCACAAGGCCGATGCCGGTGAGAATCGTAACCGCAAGCGCGTAGTAGATCTCGTCCCGCCGAACGATTGCATACGTCTTCTCGTGCAAGCCGCGAGCCGCTAGCGCCAGGAGAAGCACGAGTGCCGCGACGAGGCACGCTCCCATGCTCGGCCGCTCTCCGGAGACGTGACGGACGACGGCCACCGCGACGAGGAATGCTCCGGCCAGGGCGGCTACGTCGCACAGCGCCACGATCCCGCGCCACGCTGGCCGGTAGACGTGCGGCGCCGGCTCGGGTACTGCCGGAGCCACGCGCGCCACATCGGCGGTCAGAATCTGTTTGCGGGCGAGCGATGCGTTCATGCCTACTCCAATGGTATGGGAGCGCACCGACACTCCCGAGAGTCGCGCAGACTCATGCGAGCGGACGAGTCTACCCCATCGCAACCGGGACCATTGGCCCCGCAGGCGTCGCCGGAGGAACTAGCTGCCCGCCCGTGCCGTCAAGATTCCGTTAAACGCGGCCCTCGGATGAGAAAAACGTCGCAGCGCAGACTACAATAGATTTCGTGCCGCAGAATACTATCGATGCTCCTACCTGCTGTGCGCTCAACGCGCGCGGCGAGACGTGCTGCCAGCCGGCGACGTACGCTTGTAGCGAGCTACACGCACTCTGCCCGAATCATGCGGTGAAGACGACGGGAAGGCGGCGAACCGATCGCCGTTGCCGCGTCTGCATGAAGGAAGGGCGCGTCAACGACGTCGTGAGCCTGCGCGATCTACGCCGGACCTTCGCCGCGCATACGGAGTCTGCGTCGGGACGACCCGGAGAGTGTGCGGCCGCGTACGACGCGTTACATTCATGCCGGCGGCGCGCTGCATTCGTCTGTCCCGGCGGGCATGGCAGCTGCCGGGCCCACGTGGGTCTTGCGCTCGTCGCTACGCAGTTGGTGCGCAGCTGCTCGATCTGCGGAGGCGAACTCGTCGGATGCGTCGACGTGCACTCAGCAACGAGCCTGCTGGCAGGAACCTAAACCTCAGCGTGCGCTAGGGATCCACCGGCGGACACCTCACCGGCGGCGGCGGCCCCGGCGGCGGTTGAGAGTGGTAGTGGCCGCCGAAGAAAAATCCAATGAGCGTCAGCGGAATCAACCACCAAGAGACCTCTTGGCGCACGGTCGTTCGAACGATGACCTGCGTTAGCGCGGGCGGCGGCGTGGCGCATCCGGCCTGGCAAGGCGGAGCGTAGCAGTTCGGCGGCGCACCCATCATGCCGTTCGGGCATTGGGGCGTATAGCAGTTCGGCGGCGCACCCATCATGCCGTTCGGGCATTGGGGCGTATAGCAGTTCGGCGGTGCACCCATCATGCCGCTCGGGCATTGGGGCGTATAGCAGTTCGGCGGATTTCCCATGAGGCCGCTGGGGCAGGACGGCGGCAGCTGTGGCGGCGGAGCGTAAGAGACCTGCTCGCTGCGCTCCACGAGCGATAGGTTCCCGCACGCTGCCGGAATGAAGAGCGCGTGAACGTTCGATCCGACGTGAATGTCGGTCTCCCATCCGTACTCCCCCGCCGGAATGACGACGTCGCGGTACATATAGACGCTTCCGTCCCATGCCCACGTCATGGCGTCGAGATGACGGGGAACGAGCACCCACCGTACTTGGCCGGACATGATATGATCCACGAGTTCTTGCGTCTCGGCGTCGGTCAGGCCGAGGTCTTGTGCGGCGATCTCGAACATCGCGTGCCGCTCCCGCACGCGTTCCTGCAGATCCGCCATTGTGCTCATCGCTCCCAAGAGCGGAGCGGTTCCCAAGATCGGAAGGACGTGCTGCGCCTGTGCTTCCCCACCAACGAACGCGACGAGATAGCTGAAGGCGAGGAACGTCCGTAGTGCCCTGGAGAGGAAATCGGAGAACAGCGCCATGATTACTCCTTTACCGTAGTATTACGAACCAGCACCCGTCGAGTGATGAAGTACCGTACGGATAGGGCCAGTAGACCTAGTGCGCGCGGGACGCGTCGCGCGGCCACGGCAAGCGCGGCAGCCGCGAACGCTGCGAGAACGGGCACCACCGGCATCACCACGCATCGGATGACGTCGAACCGGTCCGGATCGACGAGCGCGCCAAACCACGTCGCTGCGCACGCACCCGCGAGCAACGGCGTTGCCGGATCGGCACGCCGCAGCACCATGCCGGCGATTGCGAGCACGGGGACGATACTCAGGAGGCCCTTGAGCAGCGCATGTCCGGCAATGGTCAACTCCTCGTGGACGAAGAACGCTCGTAGTGTCTCGCCCGCCGGCGCGTATCCGAGCACGACGAAGTGCTGGTACGTATCGGCGACGATCCATCGGAAGCTCGGCACGTGTGCATGCGTGAGAGCGACTTCGACGCCGACTGCACAGAGCGCCGCAATGCCCGTGATCCACGCAGCCGCCGCTATTCCCGACCGGTCGCCGCGACGCGGCGCCGCCAAGCCGGCGACGACTCCCGCACCCAATATGATGTACGGAATCGGGCGCGTGAAGGTGAGTAGGCCGCACAAGACGGCAAACGCGATCACGCGCCACGGCGTGAGCCTCGTCATGCATGCTGCTGCCGCGAGGAGCGCACCCGCTGCCAAGGCCACCGCCAGCGGATCGGTGAGCGCGTCGCGCGCGAGATCGCGCCATGGTGGAAAGAGCGAAACGCCGATCGAGAGCAGCACTGCGTATCGAAGCGGCGCGAAGCGCATGCCCAAGAGCACGACGAGCATTGCTACGGCCATGTAGGAAACACGCGACACGTCCACGAGCGCGCGAAAGCCGCGGTACGGGTACAAGCGTGAGGCCAGCCACGGGTACACGGAGCGTACTGAGAAGAGCTCCCAGTACTCCGGCTTGCCGGTCAGCCACGGGTGTACGAGCGGATTGCGCGCGATCGGCGTACGTGCGTAAAAGCGTGCCGCTTGTGCCTGCGCTTGGGCGTACGGCATACCACGGTCCATGAGCATGACGATAGCGTAGTCGTAACCGTCGGCCGTGAACTGGGGCCGCGGACCGAATGCTGCGAGCAGCCCTGCGACGATGACGGCCAAGGCGACCGCGCCAACGACGCGCAGTTTCATGCTACCGCCTCCCGCCTGCATGCGAGTTCCCGTTCCACGTGCGCTGCGGCGTCGTCCATTGCGACGACCTCGAAGCGCCGAGCGTATTCTCGCAGCACCGCGTCGACGAAGGCACGCTTCTTCTCGCCGCGCATCGTCATCCCGGGGAAGAACTCCAACCCCGGCGCGTCACCGGCGCCCAAGAAATCGAGCGGGTGGAGCAGCAGCGACGGCATTGTCTTGGTCCACGCGCACGCGGCGAGCGCGCTACGGAAGTATGCCAGCGCCGCCGGGCGCGAGTAGCTCGCGACGTACAACAAGTAGCTCACGTGAAAGGGCGTGCGTACTCCAGGGGTCACGGTTACCGGAAGCTCGAGAAGATCGGCGTTCGCCATGCGGTGCGGCCGGTTCGGTCGAAGGCCGTCGCTCCACTGCCCGAAGAGCGTCGCTCGCTCCTCGCGCGCAGTCGCGTCGAGCCGAGCGTTTCGAAAGTAATACGCGCGCGCGAGCGGTCCAACAAACGTCGGCAGGGTCGATGCGTCGTACCGGTAGCCACGCTCCGCAAGCGCGTAGACCACCGCGGGCGACACTGCGAATCCCGGGGCGCGAAAGCCGCTTACGCGAACGCCGGTCGCAGCAGCGATCGCGCGTTCCGATCGCTCGAGCTCGGCGTGCACTTCTTGCGCCGTGTAGCGGTTCATCCACGATTCGTGGCGATGCGAATGGTTTCCAACGTCGTGCCCGGCCCGCACGATCGCACGCAAAGCATCCCGGTTCTCCGCTCGTTCGGCATCCGCGCCAACCACGAAAAACGTGATGCGCGCGCCAGCCGAAGCGAGGCGGTCGAGCACGAGCGGTACGAGCGAAGAAAGATAGGAAGGATACTCCCGCCACCGCTCGTCGCCGCGTATTTTGAGGTACGACCAGAGATTATCGAGATCCAGCGAGAGCGCGGCTTTCATGCGCGTACCTCCAGATGGGATCGTTGTCGAGCTCCGTCAAGGCCGCGTCGACGACCCCGATCGTATCGCTGACGTTCAGCGTCGCATAGCGCAAGCGGCCGTTGTTGACCACGGCCACCCGCCGCAGCGACGTGCGCGCGGGAGGCAGACTCTGGGCACGTCCCAAGCGTGGAAACGGAAAGACGTGCGTCGCGCGCGCGACGCGTGCGGCGACCACGTCCGAGGGCGTGAATCCTGCGAAGATGCGCGAGAGGCCGCGTGTCGCCTGCGCGATTAGCACGTCGTCGGAGAGCGTGAAGGCGCGCTCCTCGGGAGGGCCGTACTTTGGCACGTAGACGAGGTCGTAGCCTCCCAGCTGTGTGCGATCGACGAGGGCGCTCATGTTGATGATGCCCGTGAACGGGAATCCCGCGTCGGCGACGTTCGTGACGTACGCGTTCCCGAGCCGCCGATTCACCAGCAGCGAGACGCACACCACGCCGAAGTAGCGGTCTTGCGCGAGCGTACGCCGCTCGACGGCCGTCAGCTGCGGGCAGAGTGCGGCGCAGACCGGTGAAGGCACCGTGAGGATCGCGCGATCGCCGGCGATCTCGCCGGAATCCAGCGTGACGCGCACGTAGCCATCGTGCGCCACGATCTCTCTGACCCGACTGCCGAGAACGAAATCGACGCCCAACTCGCGTAGCCGCGCTTCTAGCGCCGCCAAGACCGCTGCGTAGCCGCCCCGCACGTATCCGTATTGCTCCCCGCCGACGCCGCGCTGGCGCGCCCCCTGGAGCCGATTGATCGTTGCTCGGATGAAGGCCGCAGAGGCGGTGGCGTAGTGATCGCCCAGTTTCGCGCGCAGCAGCGGGCGCCAGATGCGCTCGACCGTCGCTTTGCCGGACCAGCGCGTCAAGTATTCGATGACGCTCTCCCAATCGTACGCTGCATCGTTGCCGGAGTAGCGCGCGTGGAAGATCGTTGCGAGTAGGCGCAGTTTGTCGACGACGCCGAGCTCGGGAAAAGCGAGAAAGTCTAACGCGCCCGAGAACGGATAGAGCTTGCCCTCGACGTAGAGTGCGGTCTTCACCGGCGCGAAGACGAGCCGATCGATGAGGCCGATCTCCTCGAGAAGCGCCCGCGTCTCCACGTCGGAGGCGAGGACGACGTGATAGAAGCGATCCCAGGTGACTCCGCCGATATCCCACGGACGCGTCAGCCCTCCGACGGTAGTCTCGCCGTCGATGATGCTGACTCGCTCGCCGCGCTTGACGAGGCGTAGCGCGGTTACGAGCCCTGCGATGCCGCCGCCGACGACGAGCGTTCGGCCACTCACGACTCGCTCACCCTTCCGGCGCGTATGCTGTACCGGCGTCCGCACGGCGCACAGACGACGTCGCGCGTGATCGAGGAGCCATCGTCGTCGAATCGCAAGATCGGTTTTCCGCAGCGGCAGACCACGCCGACCGAGCACGCCGGGGCACCGACCGCGAGATGGAAGTCCGGTATCGACCTCGTCACGAGCGCTCCCATACCCACCATAGCAAAACGGCCGATCTCGAGTCCGCAGCCGATGGTCGCGTGCGCGCCGATCGTCGCCCCTTCCCGAACGAGGGTCGGCAGCGTCTCGTCGTCGGGATCCGATGGGCGTAGCGTGGAGAGATCGGGCGTAGTCGCTCTGGGAAAGCGATCGTTCGTGAAGACCGTACCCGCGCTGATCATGACCCCGTCTTCGATCGAGACGGCGGTGCAGATATAGACGAACGCGTTGATCTTGACCCGATTGCCGATGGCGACGCCGTAGGCAATGTAGCTCTTCTCGCCGATGATGCACTCGTCACCGATCCGCGTCGAGTGACGCACGTGCACGCTATCCCAAATCCGCGTGCCCGCTCCGATGCGAACGCCCTCCTCAACGATTGCGCTGGGATGAACGAAACAATCGGCTAGGGTCGCGCTCATACTGCGATGCCCTCCGCGGCTTCGACCGCGGTGCGGCCGCCGTGACGAATCGACGCGTACGCGGCGTCCACGACGTCGACCCCAGCTAGTGCGTCTGCGGCATCGATGCGTGGCCGGCTGCGACCGCTGGACGTCTCGATGAAATCGCGATGCAACGCCGAAAATGCCTCGGTTTTCGAGTAGCCCGTGCCGATCGTCGTCGCGTGCCCCGAAGGACCGCGAGAGAGCGTCGACTCCTTCCAGCCAACGCAGAGGCGCCCGTGCTCTCCGAAGACGCGCACGTAGTGCGGTAGCTGTCGGTCCAGACTCCAACTGAGATCGACCGTCACGCCGCTGCCGATGGCCGTTCCTAGATACAGATAGGCGCTGTCCTCGACGGCAAGACCTTCGGCGCGCACGTACCCGACGGCCGCGACGGAGACGACCGGACCGAAGAGATAGCGGCAGATGTCTGCGGCATGCCCTCCGTTGTCGATCACGACGCCGCCGCCGCTCATCGCCGGGTTCGCGTTCCAACGCGAGCGCATGTCGACGTTCGAGGTGAAGGTAATCTCCGCATGCCGAATGATCCCGAGCGTGCCTTCGCGCAGGAGTTGGCGCGCGGCCGCCAGATCGGCGACGTACCTGAACTTCGACGCGAGCATCAACAAGCGTCCGTTGCGCCGCGCGCAAGCATACATCTCGCGCGCCGCAATGCCGTTCATCGCAAGGGGCTTCTCACACAGAACGTCGACGCCGCGCTCCAAGTAGAACTCCGCAAGCTCGCGATGGCTCACGGGCGGTGTGCACAGGATTACGCCGTCGAGCCGCTCTTCGTAGGCGAGCTCCTGGTGGTGCAAGTAGCCGCGCGCGCCCGTACGTGCGGCCAGCGGCTCGACAACTTCCGGCCGCTCGTCGCACACGGCGACCAGAGACACGTTCGGCGCGGCAAGCGCGGTTTGGACGTGCATCGCGCCGATCGCGCCGGCTCCTACGATGCCTAGCGCGTACGGCTTCATGCGACCCTGCGCAGAAGTCGCGCCGTGGTGATGATCGAACGTGCGATGTATTCGACATCGCCGATCGAGAGCCGGTCGTTCCACGGGATGACGAGGACCGCATCGAGCCCGCCGTATACGCCTGGATAGCGCTCGCGGTCGTAGCGGACGGCCTCGGGTCGCGCGAGCGTGAACGGCCACCGGCTGGTTCCGAACGTTCGCTGGTCGCGAATCACCGCGCATTCGAACGCCGGCTTTTGAATGTATCGCGGCGCGGTGAGGATCGAGCGATCTTTGAGCTTTGCCGCGAAGGCCTGCGGACCACCGGGGAAGATCGCCGAGTCGAGACGGATCGCGTACCGCCAGAAGACGCCGCGCGCGTCCAACGGCTGCTGAGGAACCTCGATGCCCGGCACGCCTTCGAGCCACTTCGTGAGAATGCTGGCAAGGAGCACGCGCCGCTCGACCGCACGCTCGAGTTTTTCCAGCTGCGCGAGACCGACGGCTCCTTGGAGCTCGCTCATGCGATAGTTGAGCGCCAAGAAGTAGTGGTCGGGATTATCGTCGCCGTACCCCCACGCTTTGTTGATGAACAGGAAGATCCGGCGCGCGAGCGCATCGTCGTTTGTCACGACGAGTCCGCCCTCACCCGTGGTGATGTGTTTGCCTTGTTGCAGGCTGAACGTCCCGATGCGACCGATCGTCCCGACGTATCGGTCGCGGTGCGTCGCCAGGAACGCCTGAGCGCAGTCCTCGACGATGGGCAGGTTCTTCTCCTTCGCTAGCGATTCGATCGGTTTCATATCGCACGGCGTGCCGAAGAGATGCGTCACGACGATCGCTCGCGTACGCTCGCTGAGAACCGCCGCGATCGACTCCGCCGTCACGTTGAGCGAGCGCGGATTGACGTCGGCAAAGACCGGGATCGCGCCCTGGTAGAGAATCGGCGCGAGCGCGCCCATGTCGGTGATCGGCGAGGTTATGACTTCGTCGCCGGGTTCCAGGTCGAGCGCGGCGAGCGCGCAGTGAACCGCCGCAGATCCCGAGCTGCACGCGTACGCATGCTTCGCGCCAAGCATGTCCGCGAACGTGCGCTCCAGCGCCCGGACGAAGCGGCCCTTCGTGCTCGTCAACGTTCCGCTTGCCAAGGCCTCGGTGACGTGCGCAATCTCGCGCTCGCCGAACGTGCGTCCCGACGCGTCCTGATCGGACGGCAGGGTGCGCGGTGGTAGGGCGGTGGTTTCCAAGTTCACGTGTTCTCCCTCACGACGCTGCGGCTCGCGGTCCGGCGCGTCAAAAATGTGCGAAATGCAAAGTTTCCCGAGTGGTATCCGAAGACGACGAGGCTCGCCGTCTGCACGGCGAAGGTAGCGGAGGCAACGATGCCCGTTTGCTGCGGTGTCGCGTGCACCAGCAAACAGAGCGCTACCGCAAGCGGCAAGACGCCGGGAACGAGTCCCGGTATCGCCAGCGCCAGCGACGGCCGTTCGCGCAGCGCCGCACTCATGACGCTGGACGTCCGGCGCAACACTGCGCCCAGACTCATGCGAGAGCGGCGCTCCGGCGCCCACTCCAAGCGCGCGGGGATCTCGCGCACGCGCATGCCGAGGCGCAAAGCGTCCAGGAGGAGCATGTGCGTCGCGTCGTCGTCGGGACGGTACGCGAGGAGCCTGCGCAGCGCGTCCGTGCGATAGGCGCGAACGATGCACGTCAGCGTGCGAACGCGATCGCGCGCCGCATACGCGAGGAACCGATTGGCCCAGCGCGAGAGCACGGCGCGCTTACGCGGCACGTTGCGCACCTCGCCGCCCGGAGCGTAGGCGGAGGCCACGACGACCTCCGCCTCTTCTCCGGTCAGCGCCTCGAGAAGCGCGCCGACGATCGGCGCTCGATAACTGAGGTCCGCGTCGAGTACGACGACGGCGTCGCTCTGCACGGCCTCGATTGCGCTGCGAATCGCAGCGTCGGCTCCTCCGTTCGCGGTCCGGCGAATCACGCGGATTCGCCCGTCCTCGCGAGCCAGCTCCGCGGCGATGCGGGGCGACTCGTCGCTGCTCGCGTCGTCGACGATCAGGATCGTCCAGGGCGCAGCATCGGTGAGGGTTCTCGCGTCGAGATACGCCCGAATCGCCTCGATGTTCGTGCGGAGCGTCGCTGCCTCGTTATACGAGGGAACGACGACGGTGAAGGATTCGATCCTTCGCACGGAAGTAGCCACAAGACGATTGTAGGCGCCGCGTAAAAAGCGCGTCTGCAAGCGAAGCGCACGATGGCTGCAGGCATAACGACCCACGCGAAGGGGTCGTACGGCCCTTCGGCCCGGGTCTCCGCAGCCTGCTAGGGCGTTATGCTATGTATGAGACGCTGACCGGAACGCCGGCCGCCTCTGCTCGCAGGATCACCCCGTCGACGGCATCGAGCTCGTCTTCGATCGAGGCGATCTGCCGCGCGCTGACGCGAAACTCGGCCGCGCGCATCCACAGAATCTTGCGCGCGCGAGCGAGCGCGCTGCGCAACCGTTGGGGCGTCGCTTCGAGCACCGCCCAGTCCAGATCGTCGCGCGCCGGAACGATACGCCAACCGCGCCCCGAGAGACGAGCTGCGTCTTCATCGCGGTCGAGTGCGTGCGGAATCGCTGCGAGCACGTCGAGCGCTTCGCGATCGTCGCCGGACAGCGGCATGTCGAACTCTGCGAGGCGCACGATGTAGTGAAAGAAGGCCGCATTTCCGACGGTATAGCCGCCGGCAACCGAGGCAACATTCACATGGATGATCGGCGAAAACTCGCCGCCTGGTGCCATGCTCATGAAGCTCTATTCTCAGATGCTACGGCAGCGCCTTCACGAGCGATTTCACCGCTTCGGCGCTCTCATGCAACGCAGCGCTCTCTTCGCTCGTGAGGCGAATCTCCAAAACCTTCTCCAAGCCGCCAGAACCCAGGCGGCAGGGGACGCCAATGAACAAGTCGCGGATTCCGTACTCGCCCTGCAGGTAGACTGCGCACGGCAGGATCTTGTGTTTGTCCTTCAGGATGGCATCGACCATCTCGGTAATCGAACGCCCGGGTGCGTAGTAGGCGCTGCCGGCCTTGAGCAGGTTCACGATCTCGCCCCCGCCCTTCGCCGTGCGCTCCACGAGACGCGCGATGGTCGGCGCGTCGAGCAGCTCGGTGATCGGGATTCCTGCGACGGTCGAGTAGCGGGGCAAGGGCACCATTTGATCGCCGTGGCCGCCGAGAACAAACGCATGGACGTTGTCGACGCTCACCCCCAGCTCCATCGCGACGAAGGCGCAGAATCGCGCGGAGTCGAGCACGCCCGCCATCCCGAGGATGCGCTCGCGCGGAAAGCCGCTCACGCGCCGCGCGACTTCGCACATGGCGTCGAGCGGATTGGTCACGACGATGAGAATGCACCCCGGGGACCGCTTGACCGCTTCCTTGGTGGCGGCTCCAACGATCTCCGCATTGGCTCGAACGAGATCGTCGCGACTCATGCCGGGCTTGCGCGGAAAGCCGGCCGTGATCACGACGATATCCGAGCCGTCTGTCGGAGCGTAATCGTTGCTTCCGACGACCGAGACGTCGCTCTTCTCAACGGGCATCGCCTCGAGCAGATCCAGCGCCTTGCCTTGGGGGACGCCTTCGATCACGTCGACGAGAACGACGTCGGCCAGCTCTTTTGCGGCCAGCCAGTGTGCCGTGGTCGCGCCGACGTTGCCGGCGCCTACGATGGTTACTTTTTTCCTCATGTCGAGCGGCGCATTACTGCACCGTGCTTCAAGCGTCCTCCGGGGCAAGGGTTCCCCGCGTGGGAACGAACTCCGTGGGCGTGAAAAGTCATGGCGCGACCGGGCGGCAAGCGGCCACCCTAGGGGCGATAGGAGCCTCGGCCCGCACAGCGCGCTGGGGGAATACGGAATGAACGAAGTGGTCAGCGCCCCGCAGCCCATGGGACAGACCGGCCTGCGCGATGCAGTCGTCGGCGACACGCGCCTCTCCTCCATCAACGGCGAGAAGGGCGAGTTGATCTATCGCGGCATCGACATCCACGACCTCGCCCGCTCGTCGACGTTCGAGGAGGTCGCGTACTTGCTGTGGTTCGACGCCCTGCCGTCCAAAGCGAACCTGGACGCGTTCCGCGCCGATCTCAACAAGCGGCGCGCGCTCCCGCAGAAGCTCGTCGACGTCCTGCGCGACATACCGCGCGATGGCACGCCGATGGACGCATTGCGGACGGCCGTCTCTGCGCTCGGACTCTTCGATACCAACGTCAACGATATGTCGCGCGACGCGCAGGTCGAAAAGGCGCTCACCCTCACGGCGCTCTTTCCGTCAATCCTCGCCGCGTACTACCGGATCTCGCAGGGGCTCGACCCCATCGCTTCCGACCCCTCCGCCGACACCGCTGCGAACTTCCTGTACATGTTCACCGGAACGATGCCGGATGCGAACGCAGCGCGCGTCCTCGACGTCTCACTGATCCTGCACGCGGATCACGGGATGAACGCCTCGACCTTCGCGGCGATCGTCACGGCGTCGACGCTCTCCGATATGTACTCCGCCGTCACGTCCGCGATCGGCACGCTCAAAGGCCCACTTCACGGCGGAGCCAACGAGGGCGTCATTCACAATCTGTTGGAGATCGGCGAGATGGCGAACGTCGACAGCTGGGTGAACCGCAAGCTCGCGGCGCACGAGAAAATCATGGGCTTCGGTCACGCCGTCTACAAAGCGTACGACCCGCGTGCCACGGAGCTCAAGCGCATCGCCAAAGAGACCGGCGCGGCCGCCGGAACGACGACGTGGGTCGATATGACCGAGCGCATGGAACAGGCCGTGTGGAACGCCAAGCAGCTCTATCCGAACGTCGATCTCTACTCGGCGTCGGTATACTACACCCTCGGAATTCCCACGGCGTACTTCACGCCCGTCTTCGCGATCAGCCGCGTCGCCGGCTGGTCTGCGCACATCATGGAGCAGTACGCCGATAACAAGCTCCTGCGCCCGCGTGCGAACTACGTGGGAGCACGTGGGATGACGTACGTGCCGCTCGCCGAACGCCGTGAGAATGTGAAGCTCTAACCTCCTCGGCGCTTGAAGAAGCGCCCACCTCATCCACGCTCGAGACGCTCGTCGCAATCATCCATGATTGCTCCTGCTGCGCCGCTTTTTCGAAACTTCAAAGGAAGTACGCCATCCATGGCTTTTTCGAAAAAGTCGGAGCCTCTCGCTTCGGATGAGGTGGGCGCGTTCTAAAGTGCGCGTAGGCGCTTCTTCTTCTTTGCGGGCTCCGCGAGCGATGCGTAGAAGAGTCTAGGGGATGCCGGAGACGATCCTGCGAGGCTTTACCGGGAACGACGTTCCCGACGCGGCCGTCTACGATACGTGCATTCGGTGCGGGCTCTGTCTGCAAAGCTGCCCGACCTATCTCGAAACCTCCACCGAGACCTCGGGGCCGCGCGGCCGCATCAGCCTTATTCGCGCCGTCGGCGAAGGCCAGCTCGACCTTCTCAGTCCGGGATTCGTCGAGCAGATGTCCGAGTGCCTCGACTGCCGCGGATGCGAGGCCGTCTGCCCCTCGGGAGTCCAATACGGACGCTTGATCGAGCCAGCTCGGGCACAGATTCGGCGCGCTCAAGCTGCGACGGAGCGGTTGCCGGCGCGGGCGGCTCGAGCGTTCGCGCTGCGTCTGCTCTTTACGCACCTCGGTACGATGCGGGCCGTGGCATCGCTGCTGCGCTTCGCGCAAATCACCGGACTCCAGAGGCTCGCATCGGCGCTCGGCCTGCGCGATCTCGCGGCGCTCGCACCGCGGATTCCGCCACGCGCGTTCGTCGCGCGCGGGCAGCGATTCGACGTGCGGCAAGCGCAAGGCACCGCCTTTCTTCACACCGGCTGCGTCATGCACGTCGCGTTTGCGTCGGTGCACGAAGCCACGGTTCGCATGCTGGGCCGCGGAGGCCTGAACGTCGTCGTGCCGAGCGATCAAGGATGCTGCGGCGCGATCGCGGTGCATGCCGGTGAAGCCGCAATGGGACGCGAGATGGCCCGCAAGAACATCGCCGCGTTCGAGCGCTCCGGCGCAGACGTCTACGTGGTAAATGCGGCGGGTTGCGGCTCGGCACTCAAGGAGTATCCCCGGTGGTTCTCGCGCGACGATCCGTGGCACGCGCGTGCGGAGCGCTTCTCGTCACGCGTGCGCGACGCGCTCGAAGTACTCGATGCGGTCGAGCTGCCCGCTCCCACGGTTGCGCTCGACGCCATCGTCACGTATCAGGAACCTTGCCACCTCGCAAACGCTCAACGCATCGTGGCCGCGCCGCGCAGGCTGCTGGCGAAGATTCCTGGGCTGCGCCTCGTTGAGATGCCTGAAAGCGCCATCTGCTGCGGAAGTGCCGGAATCTACAATATTACTCAGCCCGCGATGGCGCGCCGTCTGCAACGGCGCAAGATCGAAGCGATCGCTCACACCGGAGCGAACGTCGTAGCGACGGCAAACCCCGGGTGCGCGATGCAGGTCGGCGCCGGGCTACGTGCGGCAGGCTCTGCGGCGCAGGTCCGCCACGTCGTCGAGTTACTCGACGGCGGCTATGTGACCGAGCGCATCGCCGAGTGACGAGTAGAGCGTAAAGACGCGCGAGAGACCGGTGATCGCCAGGAGGCGGGAGATCGGACCCTCCTTGACGATGAGCCCAACGCGGCCGCCCGCTTCCATGGCGCGCCGGTGCGCGCCGACGAGCGCTCCGAGACCCGTCGAGTCGAGGAACTCGACGTGCGTCAGATCCACGACGACATCCTGACGGCCGTCGGCCGTCGCTTGCGCGAACGCCTGCTTCATGCGCGCGGACGTTGCGACGTCGAGGCTACCAAAGAGCCGGAAGAGGAGCGTTTTTCCGCCGTTTTCGGGGCTGGTTTCGATACGAAGATCGTCGCTCGGCACAACGCCTACCGTTTTACGCGAGAGGTGCGCCCCCTGCTTTACCTACCGCCAGCGGTGCGAAAGAGCGGTAGCATCGGCCGAACGCCTGGTCCCGCAGCTCGCCGCAAATACGTATGGATGCCGAAGGCGTCTTCGATCGTGCGTAGCAGGGAGTAGTGACTGTACGGCGTCGCATCGACGACGTGACGCGGGCCGTGATTCGTCACGACGATCGTCGGAATGTGCCCGCCGCCCCGATTCGCGGGATCGTGCGGATCGTTTCCGCAGCAGCCGACGAACGCCCAGTCGTCGTTCTCGTCGAACGTGATCACGATTGCCGCGTTCTCTTTCCCGCGCCACGCCGTCGACGCCATGATCCGGCGGACCAGGTCGTCGAGGATCACGTCGCCCCGATGGATGAGCTTGCCGAGCCGATTGTAGTTGCAGTCCTGCGGCGTCTGGGATGTATCGGCCCCGTGCATCTCGTCACAAATATTCGGGATGACGAACGAGAAGTTCGGCACGTTGCCGCTTCGCAGGTCCGCGTAGAGCTGCTCGAACCCGACGATGTGACGCGCCCGCTGCGGGTCTGCCTGCACGGAGAGAAAGTTGATGAAGCCTGAATGCTTCGACGCGTAGACCGCGAGCGTCGGCGGCGTGTTGCGCGCGTGCCGGTCCGCCGCGACGACGGCAAGCGATCCCGGAGCCGGGAGCGACTCCTCGTAGTTTTTCCACGTCATGCCCGCGGCTTGAAGCTGCGAAGCCAGGCTCGGCGCGTCGATCGTGTGGTTGACGTAGCCCGGTTCGTTGCTGTGCGGGCACGACGGATTACGATCGTGCGGTTTGCAGAAGTACGCGTCGTCATCGCGTATGCCGTACGAATAGCCGCCGATCATCGCGACGTAGTTCGGTTCGCTCGGATGCGTCTCGGCGTAGAACTGCGTCGCGTTGCCGTATTCGCGCGCGAGGGCGTTCAGCGTAGGAGCGGCGCTGCTGCCCACGACCTGCTCGTAGTTCTTGTTCTCCTCGACGATGACGAAGATGTGCGCGTAGCGCGGCATTCGCGCGTCCAGCGCGCCGACTCCGGAGCGAGTCAGCACCGCGACGACGGTAAGGATGGCTACGAGGGTTCCGGCAAGTCTCATCGCGTCGCCGGTGTACGCACAATCGACATCGGCGTTCGTTTTTCCAAGCGAGAACCCGTACCTGCCCTTACGAGCGATCGCGGGGCGGCGCCGGGACCGCGTCCATCCTGCGACGAAAATCGTCAATGCGCAGATTCACGCGATACTCCATGCCGGCAACGCGCTCGTCGACATCATCGCATCGAAACTCGAAGCGCGTGAAGCCGCTCTTGACGATGAGTTTCCTCGCGGCGAGCGCAACACGGACGCCGGGACCGTTGCTCTGGGGTGGCTGGATTCGAACCAACGATGGCGGAGTCAAAGTCCGCTGCCTTGCCGCTTGGCTACACCCCATCGTCTCGATGGCCGCCGTATTTGACGCGGGTTTCCGCCGCAGGCCCGGCTCGGCCCTTGTGGCCGAATCCTTATCTGAGGCTTAACTGCGACTTTCCGCTTGCGAAACGTCACTACTGAGCCAAGCTTTGCTCTGCGCCTACCCTCGGCGATAGACGACGCCAAGCCGAGGATTGCCTGTTCGCGAGCCCCGCGCAGGGCGTACCCGTAGCGGTGAGCGATGGCGGCTACCGTCACGGCGTCGATACCGCGGTGGAACGCGGGGTGTGCTATATTGTAGGCATCGCGACCAATAATTAATCGGGCGCGCCGCCTAAATGGATACGATGTTCATTGTATCGATTAGGGCTCTTTCATAACGCAGCGGCTCATACTGCTCCTCACCGCTTCGCCACGAGTAGCTTCAGTCGCTACGTTCTCGCAAAAGGAGAACCACTTGATGGCCAAATTGACAAACTGTAAGAAACTACTTCCCATGCTGGCGGCTGCCGCAATCTGCCTATCCCTCTCTCCCAGTATCGCTAGTGCGCACGCGGGCGCATCCAGCCCAACCAACAGCGTCGCTGCTGCGAACCGCTTCACCTGTATGGAATTTATAACGTGGAAAGCAATGCCTGGTTCGGCGACCGGCACGGTGCCTCTTGCGCCAACAACGGGAACCGTAAGTACTCCGAGTGGAGGGCAAACGGTCAGCGGTGCCACAATCACGCTTGCTGCAACTGCGTGTCATCACGACGCGAGCAACGCTTTCCACGCATCGGCGTGGTCAAGTCCAAATCGCGTCTGTGCGACTCGGGGCGGACAAACCGTTACCGTATGGGCAATTGACCGCTTCCTACAGATCCCGCTAACCCCCCAGCGCTACAATAGAGTCGCGGGGTATACCGTTCACTGCATCGGCACGGCCGGAAGCGTCACCCCGGCTACCTTCATGGGCGGCATTCTACCGTTTTGAAGGTCACCTAGATCAGTCGAAAGCAGATCCCGAGTCGTCAAAATCGGGCGGCTCGGGGCTGCTGGACTTCGTCTAACGACGAATCAGGTTCCTCGCTCCGAGGTAGCGGTTCTCCCAGTACGGCTCCGAGAGGCTGCTTACCATCACGCCGTGCGAGCTCGCGTGCACGAAGCGCCCATGACCGAGATAGATTCCAACGTGCGACGGCCCCGGAAGATACGTCTGGAAGAATACGAGGTCTCCGGGACGCAGCTCGCGCACGTGCGCGCCGGCGTAGTATTGTGCGTCGGCGGTACGCGGCAGATGAATCCCCGCCATCGCGAAGACGTGCTGCACGTAGCCCGAGCAATCGAAGCCGGAGCTACTCGTGCCTCCGAAGACGTACGGAACGCCGAGGAACCGCAGGGCACTGCGGGTGAGCCGCTGCGCGAGCAGCGACGTGCGGGCGAGAACGCGGCGGGTAAAGCGACCGATCGCCGCGGCATGGTGGACGTGCTTGGCGATGACGGCGCGCGCCATCCATTGGCCCAAGTCCGGGCTCGTGCGCTCGGCACTCACTTGGGAAAAGGACGCGTGCTGCCGGTGGGGTGCGACGACTGCGGCCTGTCCCGTAGCAACGGAACCCGCAAAGAACATCAGCGCCCAGGCTGCGAACGCAAAACGCAACGGCAACTCCTCTTTCTCTACACTTGCGAGGTTAGTTGACGGGTTCGGACGAGAAAGATCGCCCTAGGACCATCCTTCGACTCGGCGCTCGCGCCTCGCTTTAGGACTTGAGTCCATTCACCCCAGTTAGGAATCCCCCGCTCCGAAGCGTGGCTTCGGATTCAGTGATCTTCAGTTGTCTGGTGTATGGGCGTTAAGGTTACCTCCAGCCTTTCGATCTCCTCCCTCAGGGCTGCCGCGATCCCGGCCACAGCCTCCTCGACGGTCGCCAGGTCGTCTCCCTCGGCCATGATCCGGATCAGGGGCTCGGTCCCGGAGGGGCGGATCAGCAGACGACCGGAGCCGCTCAGGCGGTCCTCGGCCCGAGAGATCGCCTCCAGCACCGGCGCAGCCGAGAGTACCTCCCGGCTGCGCGCCCGAACGTTCACGAGTACCTGGGGCGCGACGACGACTTCTGCGGTGAGCTCGTTCAGGGTAGAGCCCGCTTCGGCCACCGCCCCCAAGAGCAAGACCGCCGTCATAGGGCCGTCTCCGGTCGTGTTGCGCCGCAGGTCGATAACGTGTCCCGATTGCTCGCCTCCTAAGACGTAACCGCCCGCCCGCATCGCGGCCAGCACGTACCGGTCGCCCACCGGCGCGCGCATCAGCCCGATGCCGTGCGCCGCAAGCGCCCGCTCCGCGCCGATGTTCGTCATGACCGTGCCGACGATCGCGTCGCCGGCGAGGGATCCGCACCGCTTCAATCGGCACCCGAGCGCGAACAGAACGTGGTCGCCGGTGACGATAGATCCCGTTTCGTCGACGAAGAGCGCACGATCCGCGTCGCCGTCGAACGCCACGCCGATCACCCGCTCGCCACTATCGCGCAGAGTTCGCACGCACGCCAGTAACGGATGAAGGTCCGTTGCGCCGCATCCGACGTTGATGCGCGCGCCATCGTTCTCGCAGTTCAGCTCGGTGACGGTCGCTCCCAACTTGCGCAGAACGTACGGCGCAATCGCGTACGCGGCTCCAAATGCCCCGTCCACAACGACGTGCATTCCGGTTAGCGATGTAGCGCCTTCCTCGAGCTGATGGTAGTAATGGCGTACGAGGTTCTGCGCGAGCCGCGCCATCCCGATCTCGGTGCCGACGGGGCGAGGCAGATTCGGCGCATCGATCAGCGCCTCAATCTCTTCTTCGATCGGATCGGGCAGCTTGAAACCGTCGCCACCAAAGAACTTGATACCGTTGTCCGCGATCGGGTTGTGCGATGCGCTGATCACGACGCCAGCTGCAGCGTTCTCGCGCACGGTCACGCAGGCGACTGCAGGGGTAGGTACGATTCCAAGCACCACGACGTCGCGCCCGACCGACGTAATTCCAGCGACGATCGCCGCTTCGAGCATCGTTCCGGAGAGGCGCGTGTCCCGCCCTACGATGACCGGACGATGCCGCTCGCTGCTGTGCGCGAGCACGGTGGCTCCGGCGCGTCCGACGCGGAAAGCAAGCTCCGGCGTCAAGTCGGCGTTCGCGACACCGCGAATGCCGTCGGTGCCGAAAAGCTTCACCGCGCGCCTTGCGCGGCAACGAACTCGACGCGCACGCGCACGAGATCCGGCGCGACCTGCAGCTGCTCGACCTCGCGGCCGGAGCCGTCGACGGGCACCGGCCGCACCATCTCGTCGAACGACCGCGGCGACGCGGGCAGCGGAACGTTCACGCGCACTTCCACCACCTGCGAGAGCGCGCTGCTCGTTCCGTTCACGACGACGCCCTGCGGGCTGAGTGCGGCGCTGCCGCTCACCACCACGCCCTCTTGGCGCGGTCCCGAGTAGTGCACAACCACCGGAATCGTCCGCTGCGCGATCTTCTCGAGCGTGAGCGTGACGGAGGCCGGGCTCAGACTCTGAATAGCGACGTCGGGTGCAACAAGCTCGACCGGAACGTTGTAGACACCCGCACCCCGCCCGGCCAAGTCGAGCACGGCTTTTACGTCGGCCGGCTTGACCGGCGCGACACCGCGCTTCGCCGCGATCGTGATGGTTGCGGTGCTCTCGGTGTAGTACGCGACGAAGCCGAGTGGCACGTTGACCGTGGTGATCGGGACCGAGAGCTGCTGGTTGAAGTGCGCCGCGACGAGGGGATTGTTTGCGAAGCGGATGTACGCCCAGCCCACGACCGCCAGCGTAACGGAGAGCAGCTTAAGTGTGAAGTTCTTGCGGATGATCTGCACGTGCCTTCTCTCGGCGAAGCTGGGGGAAGAGGCGGCTTCGCAGTTGCGTGACGAAATCGCCGGGCGCGCGGCGTTCGCGCGGTCCGCGCGTGACCGCCAGGAGCATCCGCAGCAAACGCTGCTCATCCTCGATCGGCCGCGTGAGCTTCCCGGCGCGCGAAATCGTTACGGCACCGCTCTCCTCGGAGACGACGATAACGACGGCGTCGGTCTGATCCGTCAGCCCGAGGGCGGCGCGGTGGCGCGTCCCCAAGCGCTTCCCTCCGGTGCGAAGCTCGGCGAGCGGCAAGAAGCATGCTGCCGCCTCGATGATCGGTCCGCGGACGATGACCGCTCCGTCGTGCAGGGGCGAGCGCGTGTTGAAGATCGCAAGAAGGAGCTCTACGGAGAGGCGCGCGTCCAGTATCGTGCCGCTCTCCGTGAAGTCCTTCAGGCCGCTCTGCTGCTCGATGACGATCAGCGCTCCCAGACGGCTGCGCGAAAGCAAGATTGCCGCATCTGCGAGCATGGCCATGGCAGGATCTTGCGAGCGCCGCGCTTCGGACACGTCCTCTCCTATGCGGAAGACGCCGCCACGGCCCAACTGCTCGAGCGCCCGTCGCAGCTCGGGCTGAAAGATGATCGGCAGCGACACCACGCCGACCGCCACGAGCAACTGGAGTATCGTTCCCATCAAGTAGAGATGAAAGACGTTCGCCAAGCCCAGGAGACCCAGCAACACGAGGACGCCCGTCAGAATCTGTACGGCACGCGTTCCCCGGATGAGCAGGAGCACGTAGTAGATAAGAAGGCTCGTCGCGAGCACGTCGATGAGATCCGTGACCCCGACGTTCGAAAGAAAGCCGCTCAGCATAGCCCAGCCTTCGCTAGCAGCGCCTCCAGGATGCGATCGGGCGCGATCTCCGGAGCTTGGAGCTCCGCGGCAGCGATCGCCGCCAGACGCTGCTCGGAGAGCGGAGCGAGCAGCTCGGTGCGCCGTCCGGAGCCGTACCTCTGCAGCTCCGCGTCGATGACGCTCATCACTAGCCGCACGGCGCTGCGCTCCGGGTCCCACTCAACGACGATACGATCCTCGGCTCGCCGGACGCAGAGGATCCCGCCCGGAGCGCCGGGACCGACCAAAGCGCGTTCGAGCGCCGGCAAGGCTTGCGGCACCGAGGGGAAAACTGCAAGGACGATGGGCTCGGTCATTCGAGTTTCTGCTTCTACTCCCGTTGCTTTGTTAGGCGTTTGCAGCCGCCGCTCTTGCGCGTAGACGAACTTCGCCGCAGTCTTGTCGTGTCAACCGGCCGAAACTCGGCGTGGGTCGCACTCGACGAAGAACAGGTCCCGCGAATGGCGCAGTTGCGCAGGATGCGAGGCCGCCGCTCCATGCCCGTTCCCGGGGACGTCGCGTTCGTCCGATTGCTCGAGGACGGCAGCACGGTCGTCGAACGGCTCGAGCCGAGAAACTCGACGCTGGCGCGCCGCACGGTCGCGGGCCGTTCCAAGACCATCGCTGCAAACGTCGACACCCTCGTGGCGGTCGCCGCCCTCGCGCAGCCGCCGCCGCGTGCGGCGGTTCTCGACCGCCTGATCGCCTTTGCCCAGCTCGAAGGCATCGCCGCGATCGTGGTTCTTACGAAACCCGATCTCGCCGGACCAGAACACACGGCGCACTGGCGAGAGCTGTACGCGACGCTCGGGTATGCGACCGCGATCGTCGATCCCAAGCACGGAACCCATGTGGAGGAGCTTCGCTCGCTCCTTCGCGCGCGCACCTCGCTGCTCTGCGGTGTCTCCGGCGTGGGCAAGAGCAGCATCTTCCGCGCGCTCGGCGGGGAAGGGGCCGTCGGAGATCTCTCCCGGCGCGGCATCGGGCGGCAAACCACGAGCTCCGCACGCCTCTGCCGCTTCGATGGCGGCTTCCTTATAGACAGCCCGGGCGTCGCCGAGTTCGGTCTGGGCGCAATCGCTCCGCGCGAGCTCGCTGGGGCGTTCGTCGAGATGCCGCCCTTTGCGCAGCGCTGCCGCTTCACGGACTGCACGCACCTCACGGAGCCGGGGTGCGCCGTTCGCGCGGCGGTCGCGCGCGGCGAGATCGATGCCGGGCGGTACGCGAGCTACTTGCAAATCTTGCGTGCTCCGAGCGGCCATGCTATGGTCCAGTAATGCCCAACATCAAGGCCGCACGAAAATGGATGCGGCAGACCGAAAAGCGCACCGCTCAAAACAAGGAAGTGAAGACGCGCCTCAAGACGCTCTTCAAGAGCGCCACCGCGCATCACGCCGATGCGGCAACCGTCGAGGCTGCGTACGACAAGGCGGCCGGCAAGGGAATCATCCACCCGAACAAGGCGGCACGCAAGAAGTCCCGCCTAGCAAAGGCCCTCAAGAATACGACCGCTTCGAGCGTCGCCAAAAAGGCGCCGAAAACGCGCGCGACGCGCGCGCGAAAGACCGCGACCAGGAAGAAGAAAGCCTAGGAAACCTCACCGCGCAGGTGGGATTTAGGGATCTACGTTGACGGCGAGACGGGTCGCGCGGTCGGTCGCGGCAAGCGGCAGGATGCGACGGCGGATCTCGCGGCGCAACGCACCGAGCGTGCGCGTACGCAGCGAGATGCGAAAGCGCCATTCGTCGTTGAGACGCGCGATCGGATACGGGGCAGGCCCGAGGACCTCGGCGACCCCCGTCGCTTCGACTTCACGCGCGTAACGCGCCGCGGCACTTTGCGCGCGCGCGCGGCTATGCCCGATCACGCCCAGGTACACCAAACGCGTCGCCGGGGGATACCCGAGCGCGCGCCGTTCTCCGAGCTCCAGATCCGCGAAACCCTCGTAGTCGTGTAGCGCTGCATACCGGATCGCAGGATGCTCCGGCGCATACGTTTGAACGATTGCCGCACCCGCTCGTGCCCGTCCGCTGCGCCCGCAGGCCTGCATGACGAGCGCGAACGTGCGCTCCGCGGCGCGAAAATCTGGAACGTGCAGCCCTACATCCGCGGCGACGACTCCCGTCAGCGTCACGGTAGGAAAGTCTAAGCCCTTGGCGACCATCTGCGTTCCCACGAGAACGTCACCCTCTTCAGAAAATGCACGCAAGATGCGTGCGTGGTCGCCAACGCGCGTCGTCGTGTCGGAATCCATGCGAAGCACGATCGCCGCTGGAAAGAGCCGCAGCACTTCTTCCACGACGCGCTCGGTGCCGACGCCGAGCTCTTTGACGGCCTCGCCGCCGCAATGCCGGCAACGCCGCGGCACCTGCTCCCGATGATCGCAGTAGTGGCAGCGGAGCAGACCCTCGCTACGATGCAACGCGAGCGCAACGCTGCAGCGCGGGCACTCCGGAACCGTGCCGCACTCACGACAAAGCAAGAACCGTGCGCTGCCCCGGCGGTTCACGAAGAGCACGCTCTTCTCGCCGCACTCGATCCGCTCGGCCAGCGCCTGCGTGAGCGCCGCCGAAAAGATTCCGCGATTTCCTTGCGCAAACTCCCGCGACAGATCGACGACGCGAATGTCCGGAAGCGGACCGCCCGACGCACGCTCGTGCATCTCGATCAGACCCATGCGTCCGGCCCGCGCGGCGGCATACGATTCCAGTGACGGCGTCGCGCTTCCGAGCAACAAGACGCCGCTCGCGATGCGCATGCGCTCGCGCGCTACCGCGACGGCGTGGTAACGCGGTACGACGTCTTGCTTGTACGTGCTCTCGTGCGCTTCGTCCACGACGATGAGCCGAACGTTCGCGAGGGGCGCGAAGACGGCGCTTCGCGCACCGACCACGACGTCGACGTCCCCGCGTGCACACGCCTGCCAGGCGGCGACGCGCTCGGCATCCGAGAGCGCCGAATGGAGCACGGCGACGCGCTCTGCAAAGACGGCTTCGAAACGCGCTGCCGTCTGCGGCGTGAGCGAGATCTCCGGCACCAGCACGATCGCCCGCCCGCCGACGCGCACGACGCGAGCGATCGCGCGCAGGTACACCAGCGTCTTGCCGCTCGCGGTTACGCCGTGCAGGAGGAGCTGCGCGAACGTTCCCGCATCCAGAGCCGCACCGACGCACTCGAGCGCCGCTCGCTGCTCCGCGGTTGGCTCGTCCATCGCAGCCGCAACGCCGGACGCAGCACGCGGCACGATGTGATTCTCCTCGCGAATCGCACCCGAGCGCAGCGCGCGCGCGATGACCGCATTGGAGAATCCGGCCAACAACGCATCCGCGCGCGGCATTCCCGGCCGAGCAGCCACCATCTCGCCCAATGCCCGCGCCTTTTTCCCCCGCGCCTCCCGTTCGCCGGGGAAGAGCACGCGCTCGCGATACTCGTGCGCGCGCGCTTGCGACATGCTCCGCTCGCGACGGAGATCGCCGCTGCGCACGAGCACCCCAAGGTAGCGAAGCAGCGACGCGCGATCCCCGATGCGGCGCGCCTCCGGATGCCGCAGTAGGCGCTCGAGGACGATCGCCGGCTCGAAGTCCTCCCAGATGAGGGTGAGGAGCCGCCGCGGTACCGACGGATAGCGCTCCGGCCGAGGTTGCGCGGCCACGCGAACGAGACGCTCCACGAGCCGCGGCAACGCTTCGGCACGCACGACCGCGCCGAGCGCCTCACCGAGCGTACAGACGTACGCATCCGCGACAAAGCGCGCTAGCTGCAGTCCCGTGTCGTCGAACGCGCGGGGCGCCTCGATGCGTTGCGCAATCGCCTTCAGCTCGTGGGTGTCAACGCCGTCGTACGGAGCGCGAACGACATACGCTAGAATCTCACGCCGCCCGAGCGGGACGCGAACGAGATCGCCCACGCGCAACGCGAGATCTCGCGCATCGTACGTCAACGGAAGATCGAATCGCGATGAGCGAATCGCTGCCAACGCGTCCACCAGGCGCGCCACGTCGTGCTAGCCTCGGTCGGCGGGCACGCGCCGCATCAGGCCGAGCACCTCGAGCACGGCGGCGCGCGGTGCCTCGCAATCGTAGCGCACGTCGCCGATCGCGCGCGGAAGCACGAATCGCAGACGGCCGCGCAGGCGCTTCTTGTCGAGCGCCATCGCAGCGAGGGCGTCGCCTGCCTCGATGCTCGTGCGAAGGGGCATCTCGAGAAGCGCGAGCAGCGCGAGCACGCGAAGATGATCGCGCTTCGAGAAGTGCGTCACGCGCTGCGCGAGGAGGCCCGCCGCCCGCAGCCCGAGCGCCACCGCCGCACCGTGTGTGATGCGATACCCGCTGGCGCGTTCGTACGCATGGCCGAACGTATGCCCGAGGTTCAAGAGCGCGCGCTCGCCCTCTTCGAGCGGATCTCGCTCCACGATCGCGGCTTTGACGTCGATGGCGGCCGCGACGAGCTCGAGCCACGGCCAGCGCGAGAACGGATGCGCGGCAAGGATCTCGAGCGATTCGAAGAGGTCGCCGCCAACGATGACGGCGGCCTTTACGACTTCTGCAAGTCCTTCGCGTAAGGAGCGAAATGGCAGCGTACGCAAGGCGTCGACGTGCGCGAAGACGCCGGCCGGATTGCGAAACGTCCCGGCCAAATTCTTTCCGGCGGCGAGATCGACGGCGGTCTTTCCGCCGATTGCCGCGTCGACCATAGCCACGAGCGACGTTGCCACGTGGAAGTACGGAACGCCGCGCGCGTAGAGCGCGCTCGCGAGGCCGAAGAGATCTGCCGCCACGCCGCCGCCTACGCCCACGACGATCGTCGAGCGTTCTGCGCCGGTCCGAGCAAGCGCGTCGAGCACCGCTTCAAGCGACGCCAGCGTCTTGCGCCGTTCGCCCAGCGCAACGGCTATGCAGGCGCTGGCGCCGCTGCCAACGCGTCGTGCAAGCGAAGCTACTGCGGGTTGCGCGTCGCACAGCACGACGAACCGCCCGCCGCGGGCACGTATCGCATCGCGCAGACTCCTGCGCACGTCGCGTGCGACGACGATGGGGTATCCGAGGCGTTCGTTCTGCACGTTCACGATGTGGCGCCGACCGCGCGAAGATGCTCGCAGATGGCATCCAGAATCTCTGCCCGCGTCAATCCCGCGCACGAGATCGCGAGCTCCGCCTCACGATAGAGCGGCGCGCGCTCGCGCAGAAGCGCTGCGATCTTCTCCCTCGTGGGGGCCGGTCCGAGCATCGGACGTAGCGTCTTCGATCTCCTGACCCGCTCGTAAATCCGCTCGGGCTCGACGTCGAGAAAAACACGATAGGCGTGACACTCGAGCAGCCGCCGCGTTGGTGCGAAGGTCGGCGCGCCTCCGCCGAGCGCCACCACGGACGAGGCGGAGCTTCGCAGGGCTCGCTCGAGCGCGTCTCGCTCGTAGGCACGAAATGCCGCCTCGCCTTCGATCTCGAAGATGCGGGCGATCGGCCCGTGGAGCCGCACGACCTCCGCGTCCGTGTCCCAGAACGGCTGCCGCAATCGCTGCGCGAGGCGCTTGCCGATCGTCGACTTGCCCGAGCCCATGAACCCGATTAGCGCGACGTGGCGCCTACTCTCCACCGCGCCGCTACGAGAACAAATCGCCGGCCGCGGCCACGGAGCGACGCAGATTGTCGAGGGTTTCGGCGAGCGAGTCGCCGCCGAACTTCTCGAGCATCGGTCCCGTGAGGGCCAGGCGAACCATCGCTTCGCCGACGATGGCAGCCGCCGGAACGACGCAGACGTCGCTGCGTACGATCGTTGCGGGAGCTGCGCTGCCCGAATGGAGATTCACCGACGGTGCGGCTTTCATGAGCGTCGGGATCGGTTTCACGCTGACGCGCACCACGATCGCCTCGCCATTGGACATACCGCCTTCGATACCGCCCGCGCGATTGCTCGGCCGCACGACCTTCCCGCGCGCGCCGGCGGAGGCGTCGTACGCAAAGATATCGTGCGCTTGCGAGCCGGGAAGACGTGCCACGTCGCTGCCGGCGCCGATCTCTACGGCCTTGACCGTCTGCATGCCCATCAACGCACCCGCGAGCACGCCGTCGAGACGCTGGTTCGGTTGGCGATTGCTTCCAATACCGGCGGGAACGCCGTCGACGCGTACGACGAAACTGCCGCCCAGCGTGTCGCCCGCGGCTTTCGCCGCGTCGATCGCCGCAATCATCGCACGCTCGGTCTCGGGATGCGGGCAGCGAACGTCGCTGCGCTCGACGTCTTGCTCGTCCCATGCATCGAGTTCCGGCGCGGCGACCGATCCGATTCGGCTGACGTAGCTGCGCGTCGTCACGCCCAACTCCTCGAGAAACTGCGCGCAAATGGCACCGAGGCACACGCGCATCGCCGTCTCTCGCGCCGAGGCGCGCTCGAGCACGTTACGCAGATCTCGTTGCCGGTACTTGAGCGCTCCTGCGTAGTCGGCGTGGCCGGGACGTGGGTTCGTCAGCGCCGGCCCCGAGCCCGTCATCGGATCCATCAACGTGCGGTTGTTCTCGAAGTCGCGGTTCCGTACGATCACCGCAACCGGGGAACCCAGCGTCTCCCCGCCCCGCACGCCGGCCAGGAACTCGACGCGGTCGCTCTCGATCTTCATGCGAGCGCCACGCCCGTATCCGCCTTGGCGGAGCGCAAGGGTCGCGTCGACGCGTTCAGCGTCGATGCGCACGTGCGCCGGCAGCCCGTCGAGAATGCCGACGAGCGCCGGACCGTGCGATTCTCCGGCCGTCAGATAGCGGAACATCTACGAATACGGCACAGGCACGCGCTCGTAGCGCGACAAGTACCACGCGACCGGAATCCCAAAGAAGAGCACGTGCGCGACGGCTTGGATACCGATGTCGTGCCACGTCGTCGGCAACGGGGCGAGCCCGCGCGCGTACACCACCGCATCCATCACGGCGTTCGCGACGATACCAAAAATCGTTCCGCCGAGCATCGGACGGCCCAAAAGACCGGTCATCTGGGCGCCGTACGCATAGAGGATCGCCGCGACGATCGCAATCGCGAAATGAACTGCGATCCCCACCCAGGCGAACTGCGTCGTCGTCAGCGCGATCCGCCCGAGGATGCCCGAAGCGATTACCTGGTAGGTGGTCGGATACCGTGCCAGCCCGACAACGAAGAGAAACGCACCGAAGAGCAGTCCCCCAAGGATGCCTGCAACGATGCCGCCGCCCACGAACGAGCGCGCCGAAGGGTGCGTGATGTAGCGGGCCATCTCCAGCGCTTATGTCGAAATCACGGAGAATGAAACCTTCCGCGCCCCGGACGATATGGCCGGCAGCGGCGCTCCTCGCCATTGCGGGCGCTGCATTCGCGTGGTGGGTCCTGCATCCGGTGATGCGCTACCACCACCGGCCCTCGGTCGCGCGCGTCGTCGCCACTGCAACGCCGTCGCCGCAGGCTACAGCCGCAGTCACGCTTCCGCCTGCCACCGCCAGCGCCGCCCCAGCGCCGTCGGGCGCGAAGCTTGCCATCGTCATCGACGATTGCGGACAGTGGCTGCGGACCGAGCGCGCTTTCATCGCCCTGCCCGTCCCGTTGACGCTCGCCGTCTTGCCCGACGTCCCGTACACGCACCTGATCGCGGGCGAAGCTGGAGCGGCCGGCAAGGGCGTGATGCTGCATCTGCCGATGGAGACGCTCTCCGGGCTCAACCCCGGCCCCGGGAAGGTCACGACGGAGATGAGCGACGCACAGATCGCCGCCCAGGTCGGCGCCGATCTCGCGGACGTACCGCTGGCACAGGGCGTGAACAACCACGAGGGGAGCAAGGCGACCGCCGACGCGCGCGTGATGCGCGACGTGGCGGCGGCGATGAAAAAGCACGGCAACCTCTTCTTCGTCGACTCGCTGACGATCGGCGATTCCGTTGCGGCCACGGAGACGCGCGATGCCGGCATTCCCACGGCGACGCGCGACGTCTTCTTGGACAATCGCGCCGACGCCGCATATATCGAGTCCCAACTCCTGACGGCAGCCCGCGTCGCCCGCGAACGCGGAAGCGCAATCGCCATCGGGCATCCGCGCCCGACGACGCTCGCCGCGATTCGAGCCCTCATACCCCAGCTCCAATCCGACGGCATCCACTTCGTGCTCGTGCGCGACCTGATCGACTCCGGCGCGCAACCGCTCTCGCAAAGCTCGGGTCGGAGATAAGGTGCGCGCAACGGGTACCGTGCAGCGCGTCCGCTAGAAAGGGAGAAACGATATGCTTGTCAGCGTCAGCGTCGGTATCTTGATCGCACGCCTGCTCGTCGGGGGAAGCCTCGCAGCGCACGGCGCACAGAAGCTCTTCGGCTGGTTCGGCGGTCATGGACTCGCCGGGACGGGCGCCTTCTTCGAACAGCTCGGTTTTCGCCCCGGCACGCTCTTCGCGCTAGCCGCGGGCCTGGGCGAGTTCGTCGGAGGGATGCTCGCGTTGTTCGGGTTCCTTGGCGCGACCGGACCGGCGCTCATCGTACTCGTGATGCTGGTGGCGATTTTCACCGTTCACATTTCCAAGGGTTTCTTTGCCGCGAACGGCGGATGGGAGCTCCCAGCCATGAACGTCGCCGCGGTGCTTGCAATTGCTTTTGCAACGAACGGACTCTACTCGCTCGACGCGGCCTTCGGCGTGCATTTCCTGACGAACCCCGTACAGATCTGGATGGCGCTCGCAGCGGCAGTCGTCCTCGCCCTTCTCAGTATGGGCGCGCGGCGGCCAGCCGCGCGGTAGTTCCCTAGGGCCGAGCCGGGTACGGGCGCGGAGTTCGGCGCGGTAGAGCAGGCCCGCGCCAGATGGGGCGGGGCGTCGGAACCGGTGCCGGCGTAAAGACCACGCGTGGCGCGACCTGTGCCGCGAGCGGATCGAACGGCGGCGGGGTCGCGACCGAGACCGCCTGCCGAGAACACACGTACACGACGTGCGCCTTGGGATCGTACCGCACCGACTCTCCGAGCGCGCGCAGGATCGGCGCGATCGCGACGTATTGCCGGTCGAGCGCATCCGGCGTCACGCTGCGCAGCGCGACGCGAGCGTAGCGCGCGCCGCGATCGATCACGACCGTTCCCGCCCGATATCCAAGCCGGTCCGCAACGCGCGTGACGTAGGGCGCCAGCGGTGCATACGTGCGGCCCGCCGCCACGTACGCTCGGGAATACGCCGCCACCGGCCGCCCGTCCAACAGCACCGTAACCGCCGCCGCGAGTGGGAGTATCGGCATCCTACGGCGATAGTTCATCGCGAATGGAGCGACTCTTCCCCGCGCTGCGGGACGCATGGCGCGGGTTTCAGCGCGACAGCTGCGGATTTTTGGCCCAGGCCCTCGCGTTCAACGCGATTTTTGCGCTCTTTCCGCTCGCCGTGCTCGTTCTCGCGGCGATATCGCTCGTGATTCCGGACGCCGAGAACCGGGCGCTGATCTTTCTCGGCACGCTGGCTCCGCCGCTACGCGACTTCATCGAGGCGAACCTGCGAACGTATATCTACGGCCGGGGCGCGTCGAGCGTCATCGCGCTGCTCATCCTGTTGTGGTCCGGCAAGAATCTCTTCATGGGGGTCACGGTCGCCCTCAATCGCGCGCTCGGCGTTCCGATCGGCCGCCCGTTCTTCAATCATCTCGCGCTCTCACTCGTCATGCTACCGCTCTCCGGCGTGCTGCTCGTCATCGCCGTCGGCCTGCCGGTGCTGCTCGAGATATTCATGACGTTCGCGCACGTCAGTGACGTCGCGAATCTCACGCACGTCGGCGCGTACGTCGTCTCCATTCTCCTCGTCTTCACCGTCTCGTTAATTTTTTACGCCGTGCTACCCAACCGCAAGGCCTCTCTTCGCTTCGCGCTTCCCGGCGCGCTCTTCGTCGGAGCGACCTGGCCGCTCGCACAGTACGCTTTCGCACAGTACACCGTGCACGTGAACTTCACGCACATCTACGGCGTGCTATCGGCGCCGCTCGCGCTGCTCCTGTGGTTCTACGTCATCGGAACGATCTTTCTCTACGGCGCTCAGCTCTGCGGCGTCTACGCGACGAGCGAGGACCGATGACGCTCGTATTCGTCCACGGTGCCGGCTGCACGCGCGACGTCTTCGCGCATCAGGTCGACGCCTTTGCCGGCAGCGTGGCGCTCGCTCTTCCCGGCAACGGCGTACGCGTGCAGAGCATCGAGGATTTCGCCGCAGCAGTCGCCGACGCGCTGCGCGACGCCGACATCGCAGAGGCCGTCCTTTGCGGCAGCTCGATGGGCGGTGCGATCGCGCTCGAGCTCGCATTGCAGCGTAATCCGCGCGTGCGCGCGCTCGTTCTGCTGGGCTCGGGAGCGAGGCTGCGGGTCGCACCGGCGACTCTCGAAGCGCTCCAAGCGGATTTCCCATCGGCATCGCACGCCTTTGCACAACACTGCTTCGCGCAGGCAACCCCCGAGCTCGTCGGAACGGCGGTACGCATGCTCGAGCACAGGGGGCAGCAGCAGACGCTTGCCGACCTGCGCGCCTGCGACGCCTTCGATCGCATCGCGCGTCTCGGCGAGATTCACCTCCCCGTCCTAGCTCTGAACGGGCGCCTCGACGCGCTCACGCCTCCGAAATACGCTCTTCTCCTGGGCGACCGGATTCCGGGCGCCAAAGTCGAAATCATAGAGCACGCGGGGCACCTTGCCATGCTCGAACGCCCGCGCGAGACGAACGCCGCTCTGTACGCGTTCCTCGACAGCCTCGCCTGATATGGGAAAGGGACAACCTCTGCGGATGCGCCGGATCTTTGTCGTGTATGCCTTCTGCTGTGGAGTTGCCCTCCTCGGGGCGGCGCCTCGCACGCCCGTCCCCCCCACGCCGACCCCGAAGCCAAGCCCGTCCGTCAATCTCGGCCTCTCATCGCTCAACCCCACGGTACTCATCTACCCGTTCGATGCTGCCGGCGGGCTCGACGCCAAGGTCGGGACGCAGATCGCTGCGATCTTCTCACGAGAGTTCACGACCGCGGGCAGGGTCAACGTACTGCCCGTTCCCACTGGCATCCAGCGCGCCAACCTCCTCACGAACGCACGCGCACGCAAGGCCGACTACTACATCACCGGCTACGTTACGCCAATCGGCGATAGCATCTCGGTCGTCGTCCAAGTCGTCAGCGTCCAGAGCGGCGTCATCGTCTTCGCGCAGACGGCGCAAGTCTACGGCGTAAACGACGCGCGTTCCGTCGCGCTCGACTCCCACGAAGCCGTGCTGCAGCTCTCGGGCACCAGCGTCAGCGTCACGACCACCGAGTCGGCAACGGCGGCTCCGTCAGCCGAGGCAAGTAACGGAGCGCAGTTCAGTCTCGGCCATTTGTTCTCACATCACGGGCGGACCGCTGCGCCGGCCACATCGGCACCGTCGACCAGACCTTCACGCGGCATTATCGTCATCGCGGTCCATGGCCAGAGCGCGCTTCCCACCTCGGAGCTCTCCCACGCAACGGCGCTGCTCGAGCACGACCTCGCGGCGCACTTCGACGTACGCAGCGGCGGCGCGGCGCCTGCAAACCTCCAAACGGCAGCGGACTCCATTTGCGGAGCGGATCGCGACAACACGATCGCAACGGGAACCCTCTCCCTCCAGCGCATCGGCGGATTGCGTCCCCACACGAAGAGCGTTTTCACTCTGCAGATCTGGACGTGTTTCGGCGACGTACTCTATCAGACCACCGCGACGGACCTCGACATCGCCAAAGCCGTGTCCAACACCGTATCCGACTACGTCACGCTGCATCCAAGCAACGGATAAGGCAGCCCGTTACTCGAGCAGCCCGCTTGGCGGGTCGACGGTGATGCACCGGCCCGCAAGATCGATTTGGCGCACGATCGCGCTCACCATCGGAATCATGCGCCCGCCGATCACGAGCATGTCGCTCGCCGGGTAGTGCTCGACGCGCTCCACCGTCCCGTACGCGCGCCCTCCTTCGTCGACCACGGCGCATCCGACGAGGTCCGCGTCGAGATATTCCCCATCGGCGAGCGGAACGGACTCGCGTGGCGCATAGAGCGTCGCACCGACATATTTTTGCGCCTGCGTTCGATCGGCCGCGCCCGCAAGCTGCACGAGCAGCCTCCCGGTATGTTCGCGCACCCCCTGCAGCCGCACCAGTCCATCACGATCACGAGCCCGATAGCGAAACTCCGCGCCCGGTACGAAGAGTGCGCGCGCCGCCTGCGTGGGATCGCACTTCAACTCGCCTCTCAGGCCGAAGCATCCCGCGATCCTACCAACGGGAATCTCTTCAGCCGTCGGTCGCCAGCGGCTGCGCCGCCTCCTCGCTGTCGATGATGTCGACTGCGACGCGACCCTCAGCACTCGCGCGTACGAGCGTGCGCAGCGCATGTGCGACGCGACCGTTGCGGCCGATCACCTTTCCAATATCTTCCGGATCGACGACCAGCTCGATGACCGGCTCGCCGCTCTCGTCCGTGAAGAGCTCGACGCTCACGCCATCGGCCTTGCTCACGAGCCGCTTCGCGAGGAATCCAAGCAGCTCGGTCGCGCGCCGCGTCGACGCCCACGGATCCGCAGAGATCTTGCGCGGCTGCTCGCGATGCTCTCGCTCGTTCCTACGCCGCGGCCGTGGCTGGCGGTCGCGACGTTGCGCCCCGTCTTCCAGCTCCACGTCGTCGATGACCGTCTCGCTGGAAGCGATCCTACGGGCCGGTAACTGCGAGCGTCGCTCGAGCTCCGTCTCCTCCCCGAAGAGGCCGAACTCGTCATCGAATGCGCTCATGCTTGCCTACCTCGCCTTACCGGCTTTCGGTGCCCGCTTCGTTGCGCGCAGAGGTGCACGCTCCACGATGCCGCGCTCGGCCAACAGGCGGCGAACTGTAGGCGTCGGCTGGGCGCCTTTGGCGAGCCACTCCTTTGCCTTGCCTTCGTCGACGACCAGCGTCTTCGGCTCGGTCCGCGGATTGTAGTGCCCGAGAATCTCGATGAATCGCCCGTCCCGTGGCGAGTGTGAATCCGCAACCACGAAGCGATACGTCGGTTGCTTCTTCGCTCCCATGCGGCGCAATCGTATCTTGACCATCTTTTCCTTTACTTCTACAACTCTGGCTTATCGTCCCAGGAGTTCGGCCGGTAAACGACCGCGGCGCTTACCGCCCAACTGCTTCATCATCTTACGCGTGTCGTCGAACTGACGGACCAGCCGGTTCACGTCCGAGACCTGCGTGCCAGACCCGAATGCGATGCGTTTGCGGCGCGAGCCGTCGAGCACCTCTGGATCGCGACGCTCGCGCCGTGACATCGAGCAGATAATTGCCTCGACCTTGGAGAGCTCCCCCTCGGGGACGGCAAAATCTTTCGGGAGGTTACGGGACATGCCCGGAATCATCTTTACGAGCTCGGCCACCGAGCCCATCTTTCGGATCTGGCGCAACTGCTCCAGAAAGTCGTCGAGCGTAAACGCGTTGCGCAGCATCTTCTGCTCGAGTTTCTTCGCCTGCTCCTGCGAATAGAGCGCCTGCGTGCGCTCGATGAGCGTCATGAGGTCGCCCATGCCCAGGATTCGGGAGGCCATCCGATCGGCGTGGAACGGCTCGAGAGCCGAGACGCGCTCGCCGACGCCGACGAACTTGATCGGCGCGCCGGTCGCCTCGAAGATCGAAAGCGCGGCACCTCCGCGCGTGTCCCCGTCGAGCTTCGTCAGCATGACGCCCGTGATGCCGAGACGCTCGTGGAACGCCTTCGCGATGCTCGTCGCCTCTTGGCCGGTCATGGAATCGGCAACGAGCAGCACCTCGACCGGCTTCGAAACGTCCTTGATGCGCTCGAGCTCCTGCATCAGCGCGTCGTCGATCTGCAGGCGTCCCGCGGTGTCGACGATCGCGGTCGAGAGACCGAGCCTGCGCGCCTCTGCGACGCCGAGGCGCACGATCTCGACCGGATCGCTCGACGCCGCCTCGAAGACGGGAAGGCCGATCTGCCTGCCGAGCGTTTGGAGTTGTTCGATCGCGGCCGGGCGATAGACGTCCGCCGCAATCAACAGGGTGCGTCGGCCCTGCTCCTTCAAGCGCAATGCGAGTTTGGCCGCCTGCGTCGTCTTGCCCGAACCTTGCAAGCCGACGAGCAGAATGACCGACGGCGGCGTATCCCCGAAGTGCAAACGCGCCTGCGACGCATCTGCCGGTCCGAGCAGAGCGACGAGCTCGTCGTGCACGACCCGCAGAATCGTTTGCTGCGGCGTGAGCGATGCCAGCACGTCGGATCCGAGCGCCTTCTCCTTCACGCGCGCGACGAACGCCCGCGCGGCCGGAAGCGACACGTCGGCCTCGAGCAACGCGACGCGAACCTCGCGCAGCGCCTCGTTCAGCTCCGCTTCCGTGAGCTTCCCTCGACCGGTCAGGCGCGAGAAAATCGCGCCGAGCCGGTCGCTCAGCTGATCAAACACGATGGGATGCCCGACGCTCGCGATTACGCGTTCGCGGCGCTTTCGTCGATTCGCTTCACCGCGTCGCCGATGGTCTTGATCTTCTCCGCTTCTTCGTCGGGGATGTCGATGTTGAACTCCGTCTCGAATGCCATCACCAACTCGACTTGGTCGAGCGAATCGGCGCCCAGGTCGTCGGTGATCGACGCCTCGGGAGTAACCTCCGCCTCGTCCACGCCGAGCTGCTCGACGACGATCTTCTTCACTTTTTCGAACGTGGTAGCCATTGCTCTCCCTTCACATCACGACCCCGCCGTCAACGACGATGGTCTGGCCGGTTATGTACCCTGCGGCGCTCGAACAGAGGAACGCCACGACGCCGCTGACGTCCTCCGGGGTTCCGGGGCGCCCGAGAGCGGCCTGCTTGACGAGCATTTCTCTTGCGGCTTCGGGCATCTTCGCGGTCATCGCCGTTTCGATCAGACCCGGCGCGACGGCGTTGACTCTTATATTCCTCGAACCCAACTCCTTTGCAGCCGACTTGCACAGGCCGATCAGACCGGCTTTGGTCGCAGCATACGCCGCCTGACCTGCGTTTCCAGTCAACCCCACGATGCTCGAGACCAGCACGATCGAGCCGCTCCGCTGTTTCATCATCGGCTTGGCCACGGCACCGCAGAGATAGAATGCCGACTTCAGATTCGCGTCGAGCATTCGATCGAGCACGTCGTCCTTCAGACGCAGCAGCAGTGCGTCGACCGATTGCCCCGCATTCGCCACGGCCGCGTCGACGCGGCCGTACCGCTGGACAATTTCTTCGACCGCGCTCTCTACCGCGTCGCGGCGCGTAACGTCCGCCACGACGACGTGCGCGCTCGCGCCGATGCGCGCCGCAGCGCAAAGCCCTGCGGTCTCTTCGAGCGCCGCGCGGTCGCGTCCGACCAGGGCGACGTCCGCGCCGTCTTTCGCCAGCTCGATCGCGATCGCGCGACCGATTCCGCGGCTCGCACCGGTGACGAGCGCCGCCTGACCGGCAAATCTCATACTGCCGTCCCTTGCTCGCGTGCATCGCGAAGCTCCGCAACGCCGTGCATGTCGCTTACGGCGAGCGTGCGCGGCGCGTTCGGCAGACGCCGCATCATCGCCGTCAGCACGGGGCTCGCGCCGAACTCCACGACCAAGTCGAGCTCGTACGCGAGCAACGTCTGCGCGGTTTCATGCCATCGCACCTCGTCCGTGACCGAGCGCACGAGGTTTGCCTTGATCGTCTCGACGTCGCGGTACGCGCGGCCGTCGACGTTCGAGATCACGTCCAAGCGCGGCAACGAGACCGGCATCGCTGCGACCGCAGCCGCGAAACGTGCGACCGCGGGCCGCATCAGCTCCGAATGCCACGCGCCCGAGACGTTCAAGGGGACGACGCGCTTCGCACCGGCTTCCAGCAGGGCATCCCCGGCAGTCCGGAGCGCTTCGAGGTCGCCGCTCAGGACGATCTGCGTGGGCGAGTTGAAGTTTGCGAGCTGCAGAACGGCACCGCTGCGGTCGCGCACGCGCTCGACGATCGGGCGCACGCGCTCCGCGTCGAGCCCCAAGACGGCGGACATCCCGCCTGCGCTGCGCAGCGCGGCCTCGTGCATCGCTCCCGCGCGTTCGTCGACGACGTGCAGCGCCTGCTCGAAATCGATCGCGCCCGCGACGACCAGACTGCAAAACTCCGCGAACGAGTGGCCCGCGCTCACGAGTATCGGAACGTCGCAGGCCACAAAGAGCGCAACGTTGGTCGTGAAGATCGCCGCTTGACCGTACCGCGTTTCGCGCAGAACTTCTTCAGGCCCCTCGCGAACGAGCGCGAGAAGGTCGTAGCCGAGCACGCCTGAGGCGCGCTCGAAGAGCTCGCGCGCCGCGGGAACGTTCGTCGCTACGTCGACGCCCATTCCGACGCCTTGGGATCCTTGGCCGGGAAAGACGGCCGCGATGCGCTTCACGCCTGCGCCTTCTGCGGCCCGACCGCGCTCCAGCGCCAGACGACCGCACCCCACGAGAGGCCGCCGCCAAAGCCCACGAAGAGCACGACGTCGCCGTCGCGCAGGCGTCCTTCATCGACCGCTTCGGCGAGCGCCATCGGGATAGAAGCGGACGAGGTGTTTCCGTACTCTTGAATGTTGATGAGCACGCGCTCGCGCGGTACTTCCAGATACTTTACCGCCGCGTCGATGATGCGGCGGTTTGCTTGATGCGGGATCAGAAAGCTGATGTCGTGCCGCGTGAGCCCGGCGCGCTCGAGTGCGACGTCGGTTGCGGCGATCATGCTCGTGACGGCGAACTTAAAGACCTCCCGTCCCTGCATCTGAATGTATTGCAGGCCGGCATCGATCGCCGCGTGGTCGACGGGGTGGCGCGAGCCGCCCGCTTCCTGGAAGAGCGTCGAGGGCGTCGTTCCGTCGGCGCCGAGCTCTGCCGAGAGAAAGCAATCGCGTTCCGATGCCTCCAGGACGACGGCTCCGGCGCCGTCGCCGAAGAGAATCGCGGTGGAGCGCTCCTGCATGTTCGTGATCTTCGAAAGCGTCTCTGCTCCGATGAGTAGGACCCGGCGATAGACTCCCGAGCGCACGAGCCCGGCTGCAACCGTGAGCCCGTAGATGAATCCGCTGCAGGCGATCGAGAGATCGAAGGCGGGTTTCCCGACGGCGCCGAGCTTCGCAGCAACGATGCACGCGGTCGCGGGAAACATGTAATCTGGCGTAGCGGTCGCGACGATGAAGCAATCGATCTCGTCGGCGCGTAGCCCCGCCTGCGCGAGAGCGCCCTGCGCGGCCGCTATCGCCAGGTCGCTCGTTGCTTCTTTCTCCGACGCCCAATGACGCCGCTTCATGCCGGTGCGGACGGTGATCCATTCGTCCGACGTGTCGAGCCAACGCTCGAAGTCTTCGTTCGTGACGATTCGCTCGGGCGCATGCCTTGCGGCGCCCGCAATTCTCACTCCACGAAGGGGCAAACGCGCGGCTTCCGCGCTACGCGCCGGCGTGCTCGTCGCCGACGTCGACGACGTGCCGGCCGTCGTACGTGCCGCAGCTCTCGCACGCGAAGTGTGGGCGCTTGGGCTGCTTGCACTGCGGGCACTGCACCGTCGTCACCGGTTGCAGCTTCCAGTTTGCCGCCCGGCGACTGCGCGTCTTGCTGCGCGGGGTCTTCCATTTAAGATTTGCCACGATATTTTATCCCTCTTGAAACGCTACTGGCCCCTCGTGCCGCGGACACCGTACTCCCATCGGCAGGGCACTCAATACTACCTGCTGCGCGAGGTCGGCAACGTCCAATTGGCTTCCGATCAGCACGTTGCCATCGCCGAAAGGATCCGCATCGCGCCCCACGTGCGGGTCGAAACGCTCGTCCACGTCCACGTGGACGTCGAAGCCGATCGGATCGAGACAAACGTCGCACTCGCCGCTCGCGCGGGCGTCGACGCAGCCGTCGACCTCGAGCCACCCGCTCGTCGAACGCAACCGCAGCCGCACGGATGCCCGTCGTTCGAAGACGATGCCCTCGAAGCTCTCGATCGGCACCTCATCCTCGATCTCGACGATGTTCCTATTGCCCGTGAGGAGGCCAGCGACGTCGACCCTATGTCCCCGAACCAAACTCGCACATTTTAGGCCTCCCCCCTCCTCTTGTCAAACGCGCGCCGGCGCGTGAAGGAGCTGGCGATGAGCTCGATTGCCGCGATTTCCCTCTCCCAGCACGGCGTCGCCTATGCCGGCGCCATCTACCGAGCCGCCCGCAACCACGGTCTCGACCCGGACTTGCTCGCCGCCGTAGCGGCTCAAGAGACCGGCGGCCCAGGCAGCAACGCCGGACGTAACATCGTGGGGGACGGTGGCCACGGGCACGGCGTCTTTCAGATCGACGACCGCTATCATGCCTTTGCGCGCAGCGCCGACGCGATGGACCCGGAGCAGAACGCCGAGTACGCCGCCACGATGCTTTCGGGCCTCATCCGGCGGTACGGCAGCGTTCACCGCGCCCTGAGCGCGTATAACGCCGGCGATCCGAACGCGACGGGAAGCATTACCGAGTGGGCCGACGGCCAGCGCCTGGGCTACGCTGACTCCGTTCTGCGCCACGAGGCGCTCCTAGGCGGCGCTACGCGCGGCGCGGTCGGCAGTCTGGCGTCGCAGGCGCAGGGGCAGGCGCTGGCTCCGTTGGCGCTCGCGCCGGCGTTTTCGCCGGCGCTCCCGCCCGCCGCACACCTGCGGACGTTTCGCGACGCAGCATTCTTCGATGCCGGCGACGCCGATGCGGACGCAGACGACGACTTCAGCACCATCTAAAGGAGCAACCATGTCATTCTTACTTCCCTTGGCGCTCGGCGCCGGCAGCTCTTTGCTCGGCGGTCTCATGGGCAGCGCGTCGTCTGCGGCACAGAACGCCGCGATGAACGCCATCAACACGCAGGATCAGAACTTTCAGCTCGGTCTTTACGCTTCGCAGATCGCCAATCAAGAGCAGCTCTCCCTGCAGTCCACGATGTTCGACCAAATGATGGACGAGCGCTCCGAAAACATGCGCGAGATCAACACGCTGCGCAACGTGGATATGGCAGAGCGTAAGGCCGACGACGAGATCACGAAGAAGTTCATCCAGACGATCACGCAATGACGCCGGCACTCTATCCCATCAAGTGGCGCTGCTCCGTGACGCGCGGCGCAGCGCCATCTTCCCCCACACCACAGGACCCGGACGCACAAGCCGCCGTCGCGATGCAGCACGCTGCCTTCGACGAGCGGCAGGCCGAGCACGCGGAGCTGCTGCGCGAGCTGGATGCGTTAGAGACGTTGATGCTCGCACAGCTCAAGAACGAAGACGAGATCATGAAAAAGTGGATCGCCTTGATTTGAGGCTATTCGACGTACACGAAAAGCGCCGCCGCGAGGAGCACGGGCGGCGGACGCGAAGCTTCGGGGGCTCTCGGGCCGTTAGCTCAGCTGGTTAGAGCGCATGCTTGATAAGCATGAGGTCCCTGGTTCGATCCCAGGACGGCCCACCAAGCGCTGCTCGCGTTTAACGCGCTTGCATCGAAGCGCCTTCGGACATCATCGCCGGGCTCGCGGTGGCCGCGAGCGTCAGCAGCGCGTACGAACTTCCGGTTCGCTGTGCGAGATGCGCGAGCGTTTCGGACGCGTCGACAGGCAGTGCGTCCGTCCGTCTTGCGCCGCGGGCTGGGACGTTACCGAAGCGGCACCGCAAAAATGGTGCTGTCGTTCGCGACGTAGAGCGTCTTGCCCACGATTACCGGCGAACTGCAACTGAAGGGCGCATCGAAGCGCCGGCGCGAGAGGACGCGGCCGCTGCCTTCGTCGAGGGTGTACAAGATCCCAGCCGTGTCGCCGACGTAGATGCGGCCGTCGAGCGCGACGGCGCTCATCTTCACCGCCGCTTGCGTCGCAACCACCCAGAGCACTCGCCCCTGCGCGGCGTCGTATGCCGCGAAACGACGCGCTGCCGGAAGCGACTGGAAGAGCACGCCGCGGTCGAGCGCCGCTGCGATCGCCTCTTCATTGGTGCCGATCTTCGTGAAGGACCCCGGGCTCGAGTTGCGCGCCCATTCCAAGTGTCCGCTTGCGGCATCGAGCGCGTAGACGTCGTTGATCGCATCGGCGGTCGACGGCCCAGCGACCATCTGCGCGTCCTCGACGAAGACGCGACCGTCGCCGAGCACCGGCGAAGCATCCGCATTGCCGTACGGTGCGCTCCAAACGATGCGGCCGTCGCCCGCGCGCATAGCGTAGACGTGGTCGGGGCGGTGCATCGCAGCGGAGACGCCGGCGAGCACGTAGACGATGCCTTGCGCGGCGACTGACGACGACATCGTCGAGACACCGTCGACCGCCACGCTCCAGAGCAGATGCCCTGTCCGCACGTCCAAGGCGCGCACGTGACCGTCGCCGTTGCCAAAGACGATAGCGTCGCGTTCGCCCGTAGAGACGAACGCCGGACTCGGCATGTCTTCTCCGACGGTCTTGAACCTCCAGCGCAATCTCCCGGTTCCCGCATCGAAGGCCGCGATCTCGTCGCCGCCGCGCACGCCCCAGATGAGCCTGCGCCCGTTGTCGACGAGCACGTTGTCTTTACCGGTTCCCACGATGACCACGCCGTCGGCGACGATCGGGGTCGACATCGCGATATTCGCAAGATGCGCGCGCCAGAGCACGCGTCCAGAACGGCGGTCCAAGGCGACGAGCTCGCGCGAAAAGCTCTCGCAGTAGAGCGCGTCGCCGACGACCGCAAGCCCGCCGTTGATCTTGCCCCCTGCTTCGAAGTGCCAGCGGTAGGCGGCCGTGCCTGGGAACACGGCGTTGTGATCGGGTTGGTACTGATACATCGGCCAGCTCGCCGGCGCAGCACCCAGCAGTGCAACGCACGCGGCGACACTCAAGGTGACAACTCGTTGCTTTGCTTCTCGCACCACGTTTGCGCTGCCCGTGGCGGAGCTCGTCACACCTTGAGCTCTACCTTTTCGAGCGCCGATGCCGTCGGGACCACGTGGTGATTCAGGCGCAGCTCCTGCGGCGAGAAACCGAAGGCGAGGCCGAGCAACTGGGGCAGATGGAAGATCGGCACGCCGATCTCTTTGCGCATCACCTTGGACGCGTCCGGCTGTTGGCCGTCGAGGTTCAAGTGGCAGAGCGGGCACGGCGTCACGAGCAGGTCTGCGCCCTTCTCCTTCGCCTCAAGGATATGCGAGCCGCCCATTTCGAGCGACTTCTCACGATTGAACGTCAGCATCGGGAAGCCGCAGCATTTCGTCGAGCCGCGGTACTCGACCGGCTCGGCGCCGACGAGCGCGATGAGTTGCTCGAGGTACGTCTTGCGCTCGGGCCGCTCGCGAAGCCCGAGATACTCCTCTGGGCGTAGAATGTAGCATCCATAGAACGGCGCGATCTTCAGGCCGGTCAGCTTACGCTTGATCGCCCCGCGAATCTTCTCCAGGCCGATGTCCTCGAAGAGCATCCACAGCAAGTGCTTGACCTTCGTCTTGCCGCTGTAGCGGTAGCCTTGGTCGCCGATCGTCGCGTTGACCTTTTCCCGCCGTTTCTCGTCGTTCTGCAACTGGTAGTTGTGATTCGAGAGGACGCCCTGGCACGTGCTGCAGATCGTCATGACATCCGCGTTCTTGCTCTCCGCCATTGCAAGCGTCAGACCGTTGAGCGAATCGGCAAGCTCGGGATTCTGCTCGCTCAAGACGCCGGCGCCGGTGCACGGCGCCTCGGTCAGCTCCTCGAGCTGGAGCCCGAGCGGCCCCGCGATCGCCTGTGTCGAGACGTAGAGCTCCGGACACGCTCCCTTGGAGACGCATCCGGGATAGAACGCAACCTTCACTTGAATCGTCCTCCGACGCGTTGAAAGATCGTCTTGATACGCTGCAGGCCGGGAATCTTATGGTGGATGATCGGCGGCAGCTTTCCTGCGCGCATCATGTTGAACGCCGACGGCATCGTCTTGAGCTGGCCGACGATGTTGAAAAACCCGGTCGATTTCGGCATCAGCGTCAGCTCGTTCAGCCGCCCGCTCTCCCGAACCGATTCCCCGAACGCATCGGCGTGGCGCGTGCCCGCGTTGTTCGTAAAGCCCGCGTCCACAGCCATCTTGCGCAGCTTGAGAATCTGTTCGAGCGGCGCGACCCCTTTCGGACACTGCTGCACGCATTCGTAACAGTGCGTGCAATCCCAAACGCCGCCCGGCTTGCTGTACTCGCCGAGCCGGTCGTTGACCTCGGCGTCGCGCGGGTCGTCGGCATAGCGATACGCTTTTGCGAGCGCGTGCGGTCCCAGAAACTCCCGATTGATCGCGAACGACTCGCAGTCCATCAGGCAACAGCCGCAGTTGATGCAGCTCACCTCTTGGATGAGATTCTCCATTGCGGCGTTGGGAGCACGGTACTCTTCGCGCGGTCCGGGCACCGGCTGTTTGGGCTCGAGCCACGGCGTGACCGCGTGGTGTTTCTGCCAAAACGGCTCCATGCCCCAGACGAGATCGCGCACGACCGGCATCGACGGCGGCGACTCGACGCGCGTCTTCCCGTTCTTCGTGAAATCCGATAGCCTGCTCTTGCAGGCGAGATGCGCGTGACCGTTGACCCACATGGCGCACGACCCGCAGATCGCACTGCGGCACGCGCAGCGGACGGCGAGCGATTCGTCCTGATATTCGCGAATCGCGATGAGCGCGTCGAGCACCACCGCGTGCTCCGGAAGATCGACCGCGTACGTCTGATATCGCCGTGGCGGCGACTTGTCCCAGGGAGCCGGAAAGCCTTGCTCGCCGGAGGCCGATTCCGCGTACGTCCCTTCCGGGTTGTACCGTCCGACTTCGATCGTGAACTTCATCAGTAGCTGCGAACCTCCGGTTTCCACCGTGTGATCGTGACGGGAACGTACGAGACGTCGGGCTCAGCTCCGGCGCGATACGTTAGCAGGATGTGCTTGAGCCACTCGGCGTCGTTGCGCTCGGGATAGTCGGTGCGCGCTTGCGCGCCACGACTCTCTTTGCGCAGCAGCGCGCCGCGAATCACCGTCTCCGCGCAGTCGAGCAAGAAGCCCAGCTCGAGCACGAACTGTAGCGCCTGGTTGTAGACGCGCCCCTTGTCGCCGACGGCGACGAGCTCGTACCGCTTGCGAAACTCCGCCAACCGCTCGAGCGCCGCGAGCAGGCTCGCTTCGTCGCGGTACACGCCTACCTTCTGGTCCATCATCGTTGCGAGATCGAGCCGCAGGTGCGCGTGCGTCTCGCCTTGGTACGGCCGCGCGAGCAGCGCCTGCAGCCGCGCTTGCTCCGAGCGTAAGAGATCGTTGCCGCCTTGCGTTGGCGCGACGCTCTTGACGTACGCCGCGGCCGCTTTGCCACTACGGCGGCCGAAGACGATCGTGTCGAGCAGCGAGTTTGCTCCTAAGCGATTGCCACCATGGACGCTCACGTTGGCCACCTCACCCGCGGCGTAGAGGCCCGGGACTTTCGTCGCGCCGTTGACGTCCGTCTTTACGCCTCCCATCATGTAATGCATACCCGGGCGAACCGGAACCGGCTTCTCGATCATGTCGATGCCGAGGTAGTCGAGCGCCATTTCGTGGATCTGCGGCAGCTTCTTCAGGATGACGTCGCGCCCGAGATGGCGCAAGTCGAGCAGCACGTTACCGTTGAGGCCGTGACCCGCCGCGATCTCCATCGTCTCTGCACGCGAGATGACGTCGCGCGCGGCGAGCTCCATCTTCGCCGGCGCGTATTTCTTGAGGAACCGCTCGCCGTTCGCGTCGAGCAGATACGCGCCTTCGCCGCGCGCCGCTTCGGTCATGAGGAATCCGCTGCCCGCAAGCGTCGTCGGATGATACTGTACCATCTCCATGTCCATGAGCGGCGCGCCCGCACGGTAGGCGAGCGCGTATCCGTCTCCGGTGCAGATCAACGCATTGGTGCTCGGCTCGTAGAGGCGTCCGCCGCCGCCGGCCGCGTCGACGACGGCCTTTGCGCGCAAGAGGTGCAGCTCGCCGGTGAGCAGCTCGAGCGCGACGAGCCCCCGGCAAACGCCGTTCTCGACGAAGAGCGTGGTGCCGAACCACTCTTCGTAGACCTTGACGCCGGCTTTGAGAATTTGATCGTAGAGCGTGATGAGCAGCGCTTGGCCCGTGATGTCGCCGACGAAGTACGTCCGCGCCTGCGACGCGCCGCCGAACGCACGCGTTCCGAGCGTTCCATCGGCGTTGCGATAAAAGATCACGCCCATGTGCTCGAACTCGATGATATCGTTCGGAGCCTCTTCGCACATGACTTCCACGGCATCTTGGTCGGCGAGAAAGTCGCTGCCCTTGATCGTGTCGTACGCGTGGGACTCCCAGCTGTCATCCTTACCCAACGCGGCGTTGATGCCGCCTTGCGCCGCATTCGAGTGGCTGCGTACGGGGTGCACCTTAGAGACGATCGCAACGTCGGCACCGTTGCGCGCCGCTTCGAGCGCCGCGCGCATTCCTGCCAAGCCCGCACCGACGACGACCACGTCGTGATCGAAGATCATACCTGCACCACCTCCAACATGCGGCTGCTTCTCCCCTGTTCTACGACGGCCTCGCCGCGAATCGGAGGCTGGCCAGCGCGAGCGTGCCCACGCCAAAAGCAACCGTTACCACGGCCGGAACCCACAGGTCGGCAAAACCGGCACCTCGCACGATGATACCGCGCAGAATCTCCAAGAAATACGTCATAGGTAGCGCGTAGCTGATGATGCGGGCGGGCGCCGGCATGAGGTCGATCTCGAAGAACATGCCCGAGAGCAAGAATGACGGCATGACGAAGAACACCGTCATGACGACGGCTTGGAGCTGGGAACGCGCGACCATCGAAATCAGCAGCCCCAGGCCGAGCCCCGTCATCACGAACGGGAGGCTCAAGGCGAGAAGCAGCCCGACGCTCCCCGCGATCGGCACGGCAAAGACCGTACGCATGGCAATCAGCACGAGCAGTAAGTCGACGTAGCCAACGACGCCGTACGGGATCAGCTTCCCCAGGACCAGAGCCCCAGAGCCGATCGGCGTCACCCGCATCTGCTCGAGCGTTCCCCGGTCGCGCTCGTTCACGATCGAGAGCGCGGTGAGAATCATCGTGATGTTCTGCACCATGAGGCCGATCAGCCCAGGAACGAGAAAGTTCGGCGTGCGCAGCGACGGATTGAAGAGCGTCCTCGCGCGAATCTCGACGGCGGGACTCTCACCCAGCGGGTCGAGCCACGTCGACAACGCGCCTTCGATCTGCGCGGCGCTGCCGTACGCGGCTTGCGCGATTGCCGCGTCCGAACCGTCGACCAGCATCGGAACGGTCACCGGACGCCCGCGTTCGACGTCGCGCGAGAACCCTGCCGGGATCTCGAACCCGACGCGCGCTCTACCGCTGACGAGCGCCGCGCGCAACGCCGCCGTCGACGCAACGCTTCCGACCAGATGGAACGTCGGCGTCCGCTCTAGGACCGAAACGAGTTGCCCGGCGACGCGCCCGCGATCAGCATCGTGGTAGACGGTCGCAACGTGCTCCACGTGGAGGTTGATCGCGTAACCGTAGATGAGGAGTTGCATGACCGGCATCGCGAGTATGAGCACGAGCGTCGTCGGCTCGCGCAGGATATGGCGTACTTCCTTATAGATCACCGCGCCCAGGCCGGTGAGGTCGAACGCGGAGCTCACGACCGCATCCCGCGTACGAGCGCGACGAGTGCGTCTTCCAGCGTTTCGTGCGGGCCGCGTACCTCGGCAACCGTGCCGCAGACGAGCAAACTGCCTTCCAGAATGTAGCCGATCCGCGAGCAGCGTTGGGCCTCGCCCATGTCGTGCGTCGTAATAAAAAACGTCTTACCGGCGCCTGCGAGCCCATAGAAAAGATCCCACAGGTCGCGCCGCGCAACCGGATCGACGCCCGCGGTGGGCTCGTCGAGAAAGAGCACCGCCGGGTCGTGCAGCAGCGCGGCAGCGAGACCGAGACGGCGCTGCCATCCGCCGGAGAGGCGTTCCGCGCGTTGGTCCTTGAACGCTCCCGTTCCTGTCAGCTCGTACACCTCGCGCTTGCGCGCACGAGCAATGGAGGGCGACAGACCGTACGCGCGCGCACAGAACTCCAGGTTCTCTTCGCACGTGAGATCGCGATAGAGCGCGAAGCCTTGGGCCATGTAGCCGATGTGGCGGCGCGCCGCGCTGTCGCGGCTGCGCGTGTCGAATCCGCCGACGCACGCGCTTCCCGCGCTCGCAGAGACGAGCCCGCAGAGCATCTTGACGGTCGTGGACTTCCCGCTGCCGTTCGGCCCGAGTAAGCCGAAGAGCGCGCCGGGCTCGACGCAGAAGCTCACGCCGTCGACGACCGCCTGTTCGCCGTATCGCTTGACCAAGCCATGCGCCTCGATCGCTGCTGCTATAGACCCCTCGCACGACGGTTACTGGAGATGAGGGGACTCGAACCCCTGACTTCCTGCTTGCAAAGCAGGCGCTCTACCAACTGAGCTACATCCCCAAAATGCTTCGCGTTCCCAAGTTTTTGGAGGCAAGGAGACTCGAACTCCTGACCCTTACGCTGCCAGCGTAATGCTCTACCAACTGAGCTATGCCCCCAAGGTGGTCGTGCGGAGCGACCGATTCTTCACGCCGACCGTTGCGAGTCCTCTGCCGCACGCGTATTATACTGTAGGCGCGGAGTACGCTGGGCGGCCGCCCCTTCGTCAAGCTCAGAACTGCCTTCGGGCAGCCTAAAGCGGGAGGGGAGGAAAGTCCGGGCTTCAACGGGCTGGGTGCAGGATAACGTCCTGTCGAGGCAACTCGAAGGAAAGTGCCACAGAAACATACCGCTCGGGATTCCCGAGTAAGGGTGAAATTGTGAGGTAAGAGCTCACAGAGCACCGCGGTGACGCGGGCTCGGGAAAACCCCACCTGAAGCAAGATCGCTCGACTGCTCCCCGCGTGTCGGGGAGACGGATGGCCCATCCGAACGAGCTACATCGCACCGAGGTGCGCGGTAACGCGTGCCCAAGAGAGATGGTCGCCGCCCCCAAGCTTGGCGAAGGGGAACAGAATCCGGCTTACAAGCGTACTCCCGCCTCTCTCTATCGCCGGCGAAACCGAAGGGGCAATAGGGGCGTTTTAGGCGAAGAGCACGACAAAGGAGTCACGCGTGTCCGCGAGCCAGCAGCCTTTTACCCCAGAGATGACCGTCGACCAGGCGTTCCACGTCCATGCGGGCGCCCGCCGGGTCTTCGCGCGGTTTCACCTTGGCGGATGCTCGAACTGCGCGATCAGCGAGACGCACACCATCGGACAAATCAGCGAGGATTACGGCATCCCTCTCCCGATGTTGCTCGACAGCCTGAACGCTCTCTGGGATCAGGGACTGCTCGCGGTCGGCGACCGCGTGCGCATCCCGCCGGAGATACGCGCGAAGATCCCGCAACTCGCAAGCGTGCCGGAGATCGGCGCGATCACCGGCGTCGAGAACGGCGCGTATACGGCGGAGTTCGGCGACGTGCGGCTTCAGGGCCTGAGTGAAGATTTCATTCCGGTCGAATCGGAAGCGGCCCAAGCGTCATAGCGGCGCCGCGGCGCTCAGACGAAATCGATCGGCTCGCGCTCCTGGAAGCCCGTGTCGGTAGTGTGCCAGAATGACACCTCCGGCTCGCCGGCTTTCCAGCAAAGATAGACGGGCACGTTCTCACGAAACGATGGAAAATCAACGAGGCCGAGATCGATGTCCTTGACGATGCAGCCCAGCGATTCGATCCGATGAATGAGCCGAACGATCTCGCTCTTCAGATCACCAAATCTCGGCATGCCGAACGGCGAGCGCGGGCGAGCGAGATGTACGCCTGGGGCGGGCATCCCGTGCAGCGCCGGGTCATTCTCGAGCAGCTTGATGGCCAACTCCCGCCGGTGCGCCAGCAGCTCGTCGACGAGCGGCGCGAGTTTGGGGATAAGGGCGTTGGCCCGCTCGGGCGAAAACCACTTCACGTGAACGTCACCGTCATCGCGTTTGGCTTCAAATACGGGATACCACCGGAGCTCGACCTCCTCTTCGACGTGCGCTTTCTTCAGAACCCCAACTACGATCCACTGCTCCAGCCTCGAACCGGCGCCGACGCTGACGTCGGAGCCTTCATCGAGCGCGATCCGGCCCTCGCACCGTTCCTCTCCCTGCTCTTCCCGCTCGTCGACTTTTTGCTACCGCAGTACGAGCGCCAAGCAAAGGAGCAGGCGACCATCGGATTCGGCTGCACCGGCGGCCGGCACCGATCGGTCTACGTCGCGCGGCGCCTCGCCGAGCACCTCCGCTCGGGTGCCCGCGCGGTCGAGTGCGTTGCGCGCGATCTGGAGACGGTCTGATGCGCGCGCGAGCGTTGCCGGCGCTGCGCTGGCTGCTGCCGGGGACCGGCATCAAACGCTGGCTTCTCGTCAGCGCACTCGGCATAGCGATGCTCGCCGATGCTGCGGATCGCTGGGTCGTCGCGCAGGGCAACTCGCTCAATCTCAACGAGATGCTCGACGGCATCGTCGCCGATTACTTTGCCCCCGGGGATCTCACGTGGATCCTCAGCGTGCTCGGTATCCTGCTGCTCTGCGCCGGTACGCTCTTCGCGCTGCGGGCGCTCTTCCGCGCTGCACGCCAACACGGTACGCAGGAGAGCCTGCGATTGCGCGAGGGCTACAAGATCGTCGCGGTCGGCGGCGGTACCGGTCTCTCGACGCTCCTGCGCGGCTTGAAGCGGCGCACGAGTAATCTGACGGCAATCGTCACCGTTAGCGACGACGGCGGCTCGTCCGGGCGCCTAACCAAAGAGCTCGGCGTCTTGCCGCCGGGCGACATTCGTAACTGCCTCGTCGCACTGGCCGACGACGAAGCGCTCGTCACGGAGCTCTTCCGGTATCGCTTCAACGAAGGCGAAGGCCTCTCGGGGCACAGTTTCGGCAATATTTTCTTGGCGGCGATGACCGGTGTCACGGGCAACTTCGACCGCGCGATTCAGGAGTCGAGCCACGTTCTCAACATCGTCGGACGCGTTTTGCCAGCAACGCTCGGGCAAGCGCGGCTCTGCGCCGAACTACAAGATGGGAGCACCGTTTACGGCGAGTCGCACATATCGCTAGCCAATCAGGCCATCGAGCGCGTCTTTCTCGAACCCGCCAGCGTGCAGCCGCTGGAGCAGGTGATTGCGGAGATCGGCGCCGCCGATGCGATCGTGCTCGGTCCGGGATCGCTCTACACGTCGATCCTTCCCAACCTCTTGGTCGAGGGTATCGCTCACGCGATCGCGGCTTCTCACGCCGTGAAGATCTACGTCTGCAACGTGATGACGCAACCCGGCGAAACCACGAATATGACGGCCGCCGATCACGTCCATGCGCTGCTCGCCAACGCGCGCGAGAACGTCTGCGAGTACGTCATCATCAACGACGAGCCGCCCAAGCGTCTCCTTGCCGCATACGCAGAGGAAGGGCAGGGACCGGTAACGCCCGACGCAGCGCGCATCACCGAGATGGGCCTTACGCCGGTGCCCGCAGCCGTTATCAGCGAAACGGAGAACGTGCGCCACGATCCCGAGCGCTTGGCCAACGTCGTGCTGACGGTCATCAATCGCCACGTGGCCGATCGCGCAACCTTCGTCAAGCCGTCGAGCGCGTACCGAAAGACGAGCAAGGCTGCCGCGCCGTAGCGGCTACGGTGCGCTTGCGGCGCGTTCCATGGCGACGTCCAGCGTGAAGACTTTGCCCGGCTGTGCGTTTGCTGTCGCCGAGACGAGCGTGTAGCCGTCGGCCGTCACGGTGTAATCGACCGTTCCGGCGGGAACTTTGTCGATGCTGAAGGCTCCGCTCGCGTCTGTCGTCGCGGTCAGGACGGTGTCGATCGTGACGATGGCCCCCGCCACGGGCTGGTTCGTACCGCGGTCTAGGATGTGCCCGCTCACCGTGCTGTACTGGCCGGGCGGCGGGAGCTGATCGAGGTTGCACGCAGCAAGCGACGTCACCATGAGAAGGCCGAGCGCCGGTCGCAGAAGGATGCGCATCGCTCGCGAGTCTTCGCGACCGGAGGCACGTGCCCTTGCGGCGAAAGGAGTGCGCCGATATGACTTCACGCGAAGCGACGGGACCGATGTACTGCGAGAACGCATTGGCCGCCATCGGCAACACGCCGTTGGTCAAACTCGGCAAAACGCTCGACGGAGCGCAGTGCTTGGTGCTCGCAAAGATCGAGTACATGAATCCCGGTGGGAGCGTGAAAGACCGCCCAGCGCACGCAATGCTCGACGCCGCCGAGCAGGCCGGCCTCCTGAAGCCGGGCGGCACGATCGTCGAGCCGACCAGCGGTAACACCGGCTCGGGCCTCGCCATGGCAGCCGCGATTCGCGGCTATCGCTGCATTCTCGTCATGCCCGACAAGATGTCGAAGGAAAAGGTCGACTTGCTGCGCGCGTACGGCGCCGAGGTCGTCGTCACACCGTCGAACGTCGCAAACGACTCGCCGGAGTCCTATTACAGCGTCGCCAACCGGTTGGCAGTGGAGATTCCCGGCGCCTTTCAGCCGAATCAATTCCACAACCACCACAACCCCGACGCGCATTATCACACGACCGGTCCCGAGATTTGGGAGCAGACGCGCGGCACGGTCACGCACTTCGTCGCGGGCATCGGTACCGGCGGAACGATCTCGGGGACGGCACGCTATCTCAAAGAGCGCAACCCGAACATTCACGTCATCGGCGCCGACCCGGAAGGGTCCATCTACTCGGGCGATACGCCCCGCTCGTACGCCGTCGAAGGCATCGGCCTGAACTACCTTCCCGAGACCGTCGATTTGAAGGTCATCGACGAGATCGTGCGCGTCTCCGATCGCGAATCGTTTCTCATGGCGCGGCGCATCGCCCGCGAAGAAGGTCTTCTCGTCGGCGGGTCGTCGGGAACCGCTGCGGTTGCAGCCGTGAAGCTCGCGAAGACGCTTTCTGAGGACGCTCTCGTCGTCGTCATCTTCCCAGACTCCGGCCGCGGCTACATGTCGAAGATCTTCAACGATGACTGGATGATCGCCAACGGTTTCTTGAGCGAGGGAAAGCGCCGCGCGACCGTCGGCGACATGCTGCGCGGCAAGACGCCGCTGCCGCCGATGATCACCGTCGCGCAAGACGATACCGTCAGCACTGCGCTCGAGCTGCTGCGCAGGTACGAGATCTCGCAGATCCCGGTGATGCACGGTCACGAGGTGATCGGCAGCATCAACGACGTCGCCGTCATGCAAGCCGTCTTCGACCGCGCCGACATCATCCACCAGCCCGTAACCGAGGTCATGGGGCGCCCGTTTCCGGCGCTCGAGCAGAGCGAAGAGATCGATCGCGCGTACAAGCTGCTGACGCTCGCGAATCCCGCAATCGTCGTCACCGACGACGCCGAGCCTATCGGCGTCGTGACGCGCCAGGACGTCATCTCCTTCCTCTCCGATACCTCGGCACTCACGCCCCACCACTGATGCGGTTCTCGACCAAGGCCATTCACGTCGGGCAAGAGGCCGACCCGACCACCGGCGCGACGATCGTGCCGATCTATCAAACCTCGACGTACACGCAAGAGGCCGTAGGAAAGCACAAGGGCTTCGATTACAGCCGTACGGTCAACCCAACGCGCGTCGCGCTCGAGGCACAGCTTGCGGCACTCGAGAGCGCAGCTCACGCAAGCGCGTTCGGCAGCGGCATGGCGGCGACGGCCGCCGTCATGAATCTTCTCGCCGCTGGCGACCACGTCGTCGTGAGCGACGACGTCTACGGAGGAACGTACCGCCTCTTCTCCCGCGTCCTGGAGCGCTATGGGCTCACGTTTACGTACGTGGACTCGAGCGATCCGCACGCCGTGGAGGCGGCGCTCGGCCCGAAGACGCGACTCGTCTGGCTCGAGACACCGACGAACCCACTGCTGAAGCTCGTCGACATTCGCGCCATCTGCGACCTCGCGGGGAACGACATCGTCGTCGCCGTCGACAACACGTTCGCAACGCCGTACTTCCAGCAGCCGCTCGCGCTCGGAGCGCGCGTCGTCGTTCACTCGACGACGAAGTACATCGGCGGACACTCCGACGCCGTCGGCGGCGTCGCCATCACGAACGACGACGCGCTGCACGAGCGCATCAAGTTCCATCAGAACTCCGTCGGCGGCGTTCCTGGGCCGTTCGACGCGTGGCTCGTCATGCGCGGGGCGAAAACCTTGGCGCTGCGCATGCGTCAACACGAGCGCAACGCTCGGGCCATCGCAGAGTTTCTCGAACGGCATCCCATCGTGGAGCGGGTCAACTACCCCGGCTTACCATCGCATCCGCAGCACGCCCTCGCGCAACGGCAGATGACCGGCTTCGGCGGAATGCTCTCGTTCACGATGCGCGTGCCGGAACAACGCGCAATGGACTTCGCAGCCACGCTGCGCTATTTCAGCTTGGCGGAAAGCTTAGGCGGGGTAGAGTCGCTGATCTGCCATCCCGCGCGCATGACGCACGGCTCGATTCCCAAGGAGGAGCGCGAGCGCCGCGGCATCACCGACGGCCTGCTTCGCCTCTCGGTCGGCGTCGAGGACGTCGAAGATTTGCTCGAAGACCTCGAAACGGCCTTAGCGCGACTCTAGGAGCCTGTCGGGTTAATGTGCCATAACCCGACAGGCTCCTAGCCCGTTAGGGCTGGCCGCCGCTCGGATAGCGCACGGCGGTAGCGCCCGCGAGCAGCGTCTTTGCGCTCTGTTCGTCGATGGCGCCGAGCGACGCGACGACGCTGAGCACGATGGCGCGCTGCGAGTCGATCCAGAGGTACGCGAAGATCTTGCGCGTTTGGAAGCCCGCGCCTTGCGTAACCTCGACGAAGAGCGCGGGCATGCCATTTTGCAGGAGCACCGGCTGCTTGCTCTTTACCAGCGTCGCCGGATCGTCGGCGCGCAGCGCGTTCTCGTAGGTGCTGTCGAAACCGTCGAGCGATCCCGTGTACGATTGCATCGTGATCGAAATCGCCTTCGCGTTATACTGCGTGTTTCCAAGCACCCACGTCGCCACCGGCGTCGGATCTTGCGAAAGCGTCTGTAGGGTCGGGTGTTGCATCTGCCCGACCAAACGCGCGTCGGCCGGGGCGGTGTAGTGCATTGCGGGATCGTCGTACTCGTGGGGGTCCGGCGTCGGCGCTGCGACCTGTGCCGCGGCAAGCGCCGGAACGGCGAGCGCGAGGACGATGACGATCAACGAGCGGTATGCGTTCATTCTTTATCCAAGGCGCCGACGAGCGCCGGCAGAGAGATGCCGTAGCGATATCCAACGTTGCGGTGGTCGTCATCGAACTCCTCGTGCCGCACGCTCATTCCCGCCTTTCGCATGCGCGAGGCGAGGATGCGGGCCCCGATATCGAGCCCGTAGTCATCGCGCCGGCCGCAATCAAGGTAACGCAGGCGAAGCCGTCCGAGTGCCGCCAGACGCCCTTCCACGCGTTCCACGGGGTCGAAGCAGAGCCATCGCCCGAAGACGTCCTCGCGCAGCTCCCCCGTCTCGAGATCGAACGGGAGGTCGACCGCGAAGGCTTTGCGCTCGCGCGGTGAGTAGGCAGCCGCGTATCCGATCATCTCCATCGTGTGATACCACGCTTGCGGGCGCTTCGGCTTCGCCTCGAACGCCGCAACGAACGATGCGATGTCCAAGCCGAAGCCTTCCAGCGTGCGCTGCACGTCCGGAAACGACATCATTTGCGCGTAGCGAAAGCATGCGTCGCCGCTGTGCGACGCAAAAGCGGCGAAGATACCTGGGTATTCCATCGTCAAGTGCATCGCGCCGAACCCGCCCGAGGATTTTCCGCAGACGGCGCGGCCACTCTCCTGAGCAATCGTGCGATAGGTTGCGTCGACGCGGTCGACGACGTCTCGCACGACGTACGTCGCGTAGTCGCCGTTGTGGATCGAGTTCACGTATTGCGAGCCGCCCAAACGCGTGAAGCCGTCTACCAGGACGAGAATTGCCGGCGGCATCTCGCCCCCGGTGACGAGCGCGTCCATCCACTGCACGACGTTGCGCTCCCACGGCCGCACGGCGAGCATGCCGACTGCGTCGCCGGTGTATCCATGCAAACAATAGATAACCGGATAGCGCCGCGTATCGTCGTCGTATCCGGGCGGCAGATACACCGGAAGCGGGCGTTCCGCCGGATCGCCGAGCACGTTGTCGCGCAGCGCCGGGCTCGTCACCACGTCGAGGCGGACGTCGCCGCGCACGCGGCAGAGTCGCGCGAGCTGCGAGCGTTCCTGCATCGGCGCTTCATTCGCCGCCAGGTGCGACGTTCACCTTACCGAACGAGGGCCGGAAGTGAAATCGAGCGCTGGGCTGGAGCGCGCGATCGATACGCGCAGCGCCGTTGCGATCAACGTCATCACGATGATCGGCATCGGGCCCTTGATTACGATTCCGCTCGTGCTCGCCACGCTCGGCGGATCGCTGGCGTTGCTCGGGTGGATCGGCGGCGCCGTCGTCGCCCTGTGCGACGGGCTCGTCTGGGCGGAGCTCGCCTCGCGCTTTCCCAACTCCGGCGGCACGTACGTCTACCTGCGCGAGAGCTTCGGGCGCGAACGCCTGGGACGCGTGCTTGCGTTCCTCTTCAACTGGCAGTTTCTGCTCTACGCGCCGTGCCTGCTTGCGAGCGGCTACATCGGATTCGCGGACTACGCAACCTATCTCGTGCCGGGACTCTCCAGCTGGTGGGGGATGCACGCGTGCGCGCTCGGGGTCGGTCTCGTAACGATCGCGCTCCTGCTGCGACGGACCTCGCGGGTGGCGGCGACGTCTCTGCTCCTCGGATTCGTCGCCGTTCTCACCATCTCGCTCGTTGCCGTCGCGGCGCTCACGCACGCAAACTGGCACATGGCGCTGCAGCTTCCGGGGCCGGTCCGCTTCGACACCGGCCTGCTAGCCGGATTCTCGAGCGCCCTCTTCGTGACGCTCTACGATTACGTCGGATACGCCGACGTCGCGCTCGTCGGGGACGAAGTGCGCGAGCCGAACCGGACGATCCCGCGCTCGATCGTGATCTCGGTAGTGCTCGTTGCGGGGTTGTATATCGCGCTGCAGAGCGGCGTGCTCGGGGTGATTCCGTGGCGATCGCTCTTCGGTGCCGACGGCACCCCGACCGCCGCATCGCTGTACGTAGGCTCGCTCGTGGTCGAGCGGACGTGGGGCGTCCTCGCGGCGCGCATCGTGACCGGGCTCGTGCTCGTGACGGCCTTCGCCTCGCTCTACGGCAACCTGCTCGGCTTCTCGCGCATTCCATTCGCCGCGGCACGCGACGGCGCGTTCTTTCCCGCCTTCGCACGGCTCCATCCGCGCAACCACATTCCGCAGGTCGCACTTCTTGCGGTCGGCGGTCTCTCGCTCGTCGCGAGCTTCTTCACGCTCGGCGAAGTCATCGCGTTCTTGACCGCAGGCATAGTGCTCATTCAAAGCATCATGCAGATCGTCGCGCTCGCGCTCGTCCGAAAACGCGGACCGGCACCGTTTCGCATGCCGCTCTACCCGCTGCCGGCGCTCGTCGCGCTCGTCGGATGGGTTTTGGCGTTCGCCTACACCGGCCCGCTTGCGATCGCTATCGGCGTCGGATGGCTCGTCGTCGGCGCCGTGCTCTACCTCGCGCTCGCGCGCGTACAGCGAGCGTGGCCCTTCGCAGCCGCCGCGGCAACGCTCTTGCTTCTCCTTCTGCCGCGGCCGTCGCTCGCCGCTCCCGCCGGCGCGTGGGCGACATGGCACGCATCGCGCATCGTGCAGATGAACGCCTATCCGGTTTTCGAGGTCGACGGCAAGCCGTTCTTTGTCTACGGCGCGGCATTTTTCTACGAGCGCATCCCGCGAGACGAATGGAAGCGCTCGCTCGAGACATATCGCAACGACCTACACGTCAATACCATCGATCTCTACGTCCCGTGGAACTGGCAAGAGCCACGCGCGGGTGAGCTCGATTTCACCGGCCGCACGAACCCACGGCGCGATCTCCTCGGCGTTCTGAAGATCGTCCGCGAGCTCGGATTCAAAATCGTTCTGCGGCCCGGGCCGGTGATTCGCAACGAGTGGCGCAACGGCGGCTACCCGGATCGGCTTCTCGAACGCCCCGCGTACGACATGCCGCTACACGACGTGCTCGAAGGCCGCTATCCGGCAACCGCGACGCTCCAGAACCGGCACGCCGACGCAGCCGCGGACGAGTGGCTGCACAACGCGACGCACCTCCACTACGCGGCAAAATGGTTGCACGACGTGCTCTCGGCCGTTGCGCCGTATTCGCACGACGTCATCGCCATCGCGCTCGACGACGACCAGGGCGCGTACCTCGACAACGATACCTGGCCGGCGCCGCACTGGCACGAGTACGTCGGTTGGCTGAAATCCACCGTGCGGCGTACCGTCGGCCCGCACGTTCCCGTCTTCATCAACACCTACGAGATGAAGGTCACGGCCGACTCTCCCGCCTGGGCGTGGGGCGATTGGTACCAGAGCGACGCATACCGCATCGGCGAGCACGACCGAGAACAGATCGACTTCTCGACGGACCTTCTCGGCACGCAATCGCGCGTGCCGGTGATGATGGCAGAGTTCCAGGCCGGCTGGCTGCAGGCCGCGGACGAGAACGTGCCCCGCCCGGCAGATCCGACGAACACCACGCTTGCGCTCGCCGAGTTCCTGGCAGACGGCGCGCACGGCATCGTGAACTTCCCCGTGCAAGACACGCTCTATCCCGCCGGCTGGGAAGTGCCGTGGGCAAACTGGGCGTACGACTGGGACGCGGCGCTGACGGCATGCATGTACTGCGACTCCTGGCCCTCTTACGACGCTTCTTCAGAGAGATTCGATCCTACAGCGGCGTTCGGCGCGGAGATCGCGCGCTGGGGCACCTTGCTTGCGCAAACACACCCGGTGGTCGACGCGCATATCGTCTGGCCCGTAAGCCTCTTTGCGGCCGGCTCGAGATATTCGACCGCTGATTTTGCCGCCGCGACGCTCGCGATGCTCAAGGAGTGTCGCGAACGGGGTTTGACCTGCGATATTCGCGACGTTCGGTACCAGAGCGACCCCGCCGCCGACGGCACGCCGTACGTCTTGCCCATCGTTATTGACGATCTTCGCGCGCTGGCGCCGGCCGCCCGATCGCGTCTCGCGCTCCTTCGCAGACTCGGCCGGCTCGCTCCGAGCTTGGCGAATCTGAGAAGCCGCGGGTTTTCCGGCGGTCACGACAACGCCGTTCTCCTCGCCGATCCCTCCGCCCAGCACGGCTTCGTCATCGCTTCCAACTGGGGTAAGCGATCGACTTTCGGCGGCCCATATTACGTTCGCCTCGCGGGAACCGTCGTGCGTACGGCGCCCGTCGCAATCGCCGCTCGTTCCATGGCGCTCGTTCCCGTGCGGCTCTCGGCGCCGCGCCCGCCGGAACGGCCTCTCAACGTGCGGGCGGTAGACTACTGCGTGCCGTTCTTTCCGTTCGGAAGCGGCCGCTGGCCACTCCAAAGCGAGTGCGATGCTCGTCCGTCGAACCTCTTTCGCTTCGATCCATTGAGTGACGGCTACGGCGCCGTAGAGCTCTCCGACCGCTCCGCGGCCGCAAAAGGGAGCGCTCTCGGGGCTCTCATTTTCGTACCGCACGCCGGCGCGAGGGTTGCGTGCCTCTGCGACCGCGATGGAACAAACTTTGCGGCGACGATCGGAATGCTGCGGGACGCCGTCGATCCGCAGGCCGTTCCATCAGCGCGCGATTACATCGCCGCTTTCACGCATCCGATTCCAGCGGGAACGTTCAATCGGCCGTATTTCTGCGCCCTGGCTCACGTTGACGAGGACACGGCCGAGTCGACGTGCTCGTACGAAGCGCCGGACATTCCGCTCGGCGGCGCAGACTTCGAGCGAACGCTCAACATCAACTCGGAGTACGGCGAGGTCGACGTCTCCGAACGAATGACTCCGCGCGATCCAAACAGTCCATCGCATCTGAAGAGCATCTCTGGTTTTGCCGTCGTAGCCGGAGATGTCGTCCAGCAAGGCACGTCGTGTTTCGGCGTATACAAGCCCGGGATACGCGAGCTCGCGCGCCTCTGCTGGCGCCCAGACGATCTCGCCACCTACGACGTGCAGCGTACGCGTGGCGCGGCGATCCTCACGCTGCACTTCAAGCGAAACGACGTAGAGATGCGCTTAGGCGTGTTCCCTGCTGGCTCGGAGGCGCAGGCTCGGGCGCTCGTATCAGGTAATACGTGAGGTGCCCTTCGACGAGCTCAGGGTCACACGGGGAAGTGGCGGAACGGTAGACGCAGCCGCCTCAAAAGCGGCCGAGGTAACCCCTCGTGCGGGTTCAAATCCCGCCTTCCCCAAATCTGAAATCGCATAACCACGCGGTTTTTCGTTCCGAGTCGTCTCCTTGTAATTCACATATCCCTGGTGGCGTTTAGCGGTACCCGTCGTTAAGACTCTGTAAAGTCGTTTCGCTGCGAGCGTGGTTCCGTTTCCATGGGGCTTGCCCTGGTCACTCTAGGGTTACCTCGTTCTGCTATGCTCGAACGGTGATTCCCCTAGAAATCCCTACCTCGCCGCTGGTCTCGAGGCCATGACCTCGGCAACTCCTCTGTGATTCGGCTTCGGATTGAATTCATCCGGGGTATCCTTATCCTCGGCATAATCAGTGGTTCAATCCTTGCTGTCGACCATTGGCATTCTGGCGTTGTCGAGGGATGGACAAGTCTCATCTATGCGGTCGGCTGTCTTGCCATTCTTCTCTACTTACGGCGCAGTCGAAACGCCGTGAACGCTGGGACGCTGTTGCTGGTTCTCTCCTACTCTGCCTTTACGTTCGTTTACTTGGTGGCTCCCCTCGACATCACGAGAGTTTCGACGTTCTTTCCGTTGCTGGCTGTAGCACTTTTCCTAAAAGGGAAACGTCTGGGCTTTGCGTGGCTCAGCCTTATTATTACGACCATCATTATTGCACCGGAGATTCCAGGCGTACATGTTGGATATTCCGCGTTCGATGCTATACGGATTTCAATTTATTTATTCGGGCTGTTTCTGACCGTTCTGTACTACGAGCGCTCTAGGGAGCGCGGCCTCCAGGGTGAAGTCGACGCTGCTGCCGTACGCAAGAGTGAAGAACGGATACGAGCACTCTACTCACACCAGTACGGTTTTATGCTGGTTACGTCCGCAGCGGGCGTCGTGCAATCGGCGTCGGAGTCGGTCAGCCGCGAATTGGGATTTGCGCCCACTGAACTGGTGGGGACGAACGCTTTAGATCTTGTCCATCCGGACGATTTTGCGGCCGTCGCCGCAGTCTTTTCCGCACTGACGCGACCGGGCAGCGACTCCGTGAACATGGACATGCGGGTACGGCTCGGAAACGGGCAGTATTCCGACATTGAGGGCAACGGCACGAATTTGCTCGGGGACCGCCTGATTCGCGGAATCGTGCTCAATGGTCACAACATCAGCAAGCGCAAACACCTGGAAGATGACCTTCGACACCTCGCTCAAGTCGACGCGGTGACCGGCCTCCGGAGCCGGCGCTACTTCTTCGAGTTGGCAGAGCGGGAGACGTCGCGCTCCCAGCGGTACGGGCGATCGCTCGCGGTCCTCATGATCGATATCGATCATTTCAAAACGGTCAACGACACCTACGGACATTTCGCCGGCGATGCGGTTTTGCAGAAAGTTGGCGAGGTCGCCACGAAGGTCTCACGCGCTAGCGACATTATCGGTCGCATCGGCGGCGAAGAATTTGCGCTCGTACTTCCGGAAACCAAACGCTCCCAAGCGTTGGCAGCGGCGGAGCGGCTTCGCGTCGCGCTTGCAGAGACCGCGGTGCAGGTACCCGGCGCGCAGGATTTGCACGTTACGGTCTCGATCGGGGTGACGAGCCTCATGCCGACAGATGCTACGTTCGAGGCCATTCTAGCGCGTGCCGATGCCGCTCTTTTTGCGGCGAAAGAGTCGGGGCGCAATCGGATTTGCACGAGCGAAGATATCGTACGCAATTCAAGGATTCTCGACGCGGTGTAAGATCATCGCGGCGGGCGCGCTGTGCAGGACTAACAGGCCGGTATGACGGACGCATAACTTCGCCCGCGCAGAAACTCGAGAGACTCGATCGGTACTGGGCGCCATGACCGTTGTGCTGATCCTTTGCAGCGTGCTGGCTCTCGTGCTTGGCCGATCTCTACGGCGTGCCGATCGAAGGCGCGGCCGCGGCAGGATTCGTACGCGCTGCTCTTACCTCGTAGAATCCACTCATAACTGAGGCAAGTTTGAGCCGATGCTACGGCCCGAAAGCTCCGACAAAAGCGACATTGAAATGCTTCGTAGTCGCGAAGGGTCACGTGGGGTCACCGAGAGAAAGAAGTAGCGGGCGTGGACGCTGTAGAGTGCCTCGAATCCGATGCCTCGAGCGTAGCGCCGCTCAGAGGCGCATCATCGTGATAGTTCCGCGCAATATGACGCCGATCGTCGATCTCCTCGGCGAGCCGGGGACGGGACCGTTTCGCTCGCGGCGTCCGGTCTATGTCGATTTCCTGCCTCCGTGCAATCAGGCGTGCCCTGCCGGTGAGAATATTCAGGCTTGGCTGGCATACGCGCAGGCGGGAAACTATCGCGACGCGTGGCTCGAGTTGGTAAAGGACAATCCGTTGCCTGCGACTGCAGGACGCGTCTGTTTCCATCCCTGCGAATCGCACTGCAACCGTCGCGAGCTCGATACTGCGATCACCATCCACGGGGTCGAGCGCTATCTCGGCGATCTCGCCGCACGCGAAGGCTGGCGTTTCCCCGTCGGCACGCCGACCGGGAAACGCGTTCTCGTCATCGGTGCCGGTCCGTGCGGCCTCTCCGCAGCCTACCATCTCGCGCGCATCGGGCATAGCGTCGAGATCCACGACGCCGGATCGCTGCCGGGAGGCATGCTGCATTTTGGCATCCCCGCGTATCGTTTGCCGCGCGAAGATCTCATGCGTGAGATCCAGCGAATCGAGGCCATGGGCGTGAAGATCGTGCAAGATCACGCCGTTCACGACGTCCTTGCGGAGAAGGCGGCGGGAAACTTCGATGCCGTGCTCGTGGCGATCGGCGCGCAACTCGACCGGCGCGTCGAGATTCCGGCTCGCGATGCGAGCCGCGTGCTGACGGCGCTGCACGTCCTGCGAGGCATCGAAGCGCGACAACCGCCCCAACTGGGGCGGCGCGTCATCGTCTACGGCGCCGGCGATACCGCAATGGACGTCGCACGCTCGGCGCGGCGCTTGGGAGCCGACGAGCCGCTCATCGTATACCGCCGAGATCGCCGGCACATGAAAGCGCACGACTTCGAGTATCAAGAAGCGTTGACCGAAGGCGTCAAGGTTAAGTGGTTGAGCAGCATCGTCAGCGTCGGCGAAGGCGAGGTCGTTATCGAACAGATGGAGCTGGACGAGTCCGGCTTTCCCCAACCGACCGGGAGGATGGAAACGCTCACCGCCGACACCGTCATCCTCGCGCTGGGCGAACAAGCCGATACGTCGTTCCTACGGTCGCTGCCGAAGATCGCATTGCGCGACGACGGCAGCATCGCCGTCGACGAGCACTTCATGACCGGGGAGCCCGGAATCTTTGCCGGCGGTGACGCGACGCCCGGCGAGCGTTCCGTTACGGTTGCCGCCGGGCACGGAAAAGCGGCCGCGCGATCGATCGATCGTTGGCTGAACGACACCACGACGGCCGCACGTGCCAAGCACCCGGTGGTGACGTACGACATGCTGCGCCTCCCCATGTATAGCGACGTGCAGCAACAGAACGAACGCGCGACGGCGCTGGACGATCGCCTCAGCGGTTTTAAAGAAACGGTCATCGGCTTCACCGAGAACGAAGCGAGATACGAGGCGCAGCGGTGCCTTTCGTGCGGGAACTGCTTCGAATGCGACCAGTGCGTAGCTGCTTGCCCCGAGCAGGCCGTCGTCAAGCTCGGGCCGGGTTTGCGCTTCCGTTACGACTACGCTGCCTGTACCGGCTGTGCCGTCTGCTTTGAGGCCTGCCCGTGCAGCGCGATCGAAATGGTCGCCGAACCAAAGGCAACCGCGTGAATACCCGCAGCGGCGCTATCGACGGCAACGCCGCGGCGGCGCACGTCGCCTATCGCACGAACGAATTCTGTGCGATTTATCCGATCACACCGGCATCTCCGATGGCCGAGCTCGCCGACCAATGGTCGGCTGCGGGGATCAAAAATATCTGGGGAACGGTTCCGAGCGTTCAGGAGATGCAAAGCGAAGGCGGCGCGGCGGGCACGCTCCATGGCGCCCTTCAGTCGGGAGCGCTCGCCACGACGTTCACGGCGTCTCAGGGCTTGCTCTTGATGCTGCCGAACATGTACAAGATCGCAGGCGAGTTGACGTCGACGGTCTTCCACGTTGCAGCGCGTGCGATTGCGAGCCACGCACTCTCCATTTTTGGCGATCACACCGACGTCATGACCGCGCGCGGTACCGGTTTTGCGCTGCTCTGCTCCGGCTGCGTCCAGGAGGCACACGATTTCGCGCTCATCGCGCAAGCGGCAACGCTCGAAGGGCGCGTACCATTCCTGCATTTTTTCGACGGCTTTCGCACCTCGCACGAGATCAACACGATCGAGCTCTTAGCCGACTCCGAGATCCGTGCCATGATTCGCGACGAGTGGATCTGGGCGCATCGCCGGCGCGCACTCGCCCCGGATCATCCCTTCATCCGCGGAACGGCGCACAACCCCGACACGTTCTTCCAAGCGAGCGAAGCGGCCAATCCGATGTACGAACGCTTGCCGTCGATCGTGCAATCCGCGATGGAGCGATTTCAGGGGTTGACCGGGCGCGCGTATTCGCTCGTTCGGTACGACGGCGATCCGCTCGCCGATCGGGTCGTCGTCGCGATGGGCTCGGCGAACGAAACGCTTCGCCAGACGGCCGCGTACCTTCGGAGCCGCGGCGAGCGAGTCGGCGTCGTGCAAGTGCACCTCTATCGCCCCTTCCCGACGCAAGCGCTACTCGACGTAATTCCGGCTGCGTGCACCGCGGTGGCCGTACTCGATCGGACCAAAGAGCCGGGTTCGTGCGGGGAGCCGCTCTATCTCGACGTTGTCGCGGCGCTCGCGCAGGGCGCGTCGCGAGGCCGCGGCGCAATGCCACGAGTCATCGGTGGTCGCTACGGCCTCGCATCCAAGGAGTTCGATCCGGCGATGGCCAGTGCCATCTTTGAAGAGCTCAAGCGCGAGCAGCCCAAGGAGCGCTTCACGATCGGTATCGACGACGACGTTTCACACACGAGCCTCGATTACGATCGTTCGTTCGACCTGGAGTCACCAAACGTCGTACGTGCGGTGTTCTACGGCCTCGGTTCCGACGGGACCGTCGGTGCGAACAAAGAGAGCGTGAAGATCATCGTAGAAGAGGCTGGGCTCTACGCCCAGGCCTATTTCGTGTACGACGCGCACAAGGCCGGCGCCGGGACCGTCTCGCATTTGCGCTTCGGTAACGAAGCGATTCACGCACCGTACCTCATCAAATCGGCAAACTTCGTCGGGTGTCATAAGTTCGACTTTCTCTTTCGCATCGACGTGTTGCGCTGCGCCGCGCAGGGCGCAACGTTCCTGCTGAATGCTCCGTACGGACCGCACGAGGTATGGGGAGAGCTCCCTCGCGCGGTCCAAGAGCAGATCATCGACAAGCGCCTACGCTTTTACGTGGTCGATGCGTCGCGCGTCGCTCGCGAGACGGGGCTGGGCGCTCACACAAACAGGATCTTGCAAACGTGCTTTTTCGCCCTTTCAGACGCGCTGCCGATCGACACGGCGATCGCTCGGATTAAGCAGTCGATCGACGAGCGCTACTCCCGCCAAGGCGAGAAGATTCTCTTCGCCAACCGAGCGGCCGTCGACCGCGCGCTGAGCGAGCTGCACGAGGTTGCGGTTCCCGATGCTCCGACCAGCACGATCGACTTGACGCGGTTGGTACCCGAAACGGCGCCCGCGTTCGTGCGCGCGGTAACGGCCAAGATGCTCGCCGGCCTCGGCGACGAGCTTCCGGTGAGCGCCATGCCGATCGATGGAACCTTTCCCTCCGGCACCGCCGCCTTCGAGAAGCGCAACATCTCCGAACACGTTGCATCGTGGGAACCCGATATCTGCATTCAGTGCGGTTTGTGTAGCTTCGTCTGTCCGCACAGCGTCATTCGCGCAAAGTACTACGACAAGGAGCGGCTTGCCGGCGCGCCGGCATCCTTCAAATCGGCGCCCGCGAACGTACGAGGCTTTCCAGGCGTCAGATTCTCCCTCGAGTTCTCCATCGAGGACTGCACGGGTTGCGGCTGGTGCGTTGAGGTCTGTCCGGCGCTCAGCCCGATCCTCTCCGACGGAAAGGCCGTAAATCTCGCGGAGAAGGGGCCGATCCTCGAAGGCAACCGCGCAAGCAACGCGTTCTTCGAGAATTTGCCGGTCAACGACCGCTCCCTGGTCGATTTCGCAAACGTGCGAGGCGTACAGTTCCTGGAGCCGACGTTCGAGTTTTCGGGAGCGTGCGAGGGATGTGGAGAGACGCCCTATCTCAAGGTACTCTCGCAACTCTTCGGCGATCGCTCGCAGATAGCAAACGCAACGGGCTGCTCCTCCATCTACGGCGCGAACCTTCCGGTCACGCCGTGGGCCACCAACAGCGAGGGTCGAGGCCCGGCCTGGTCCAACTCGCTCTTCGAGGACAACGCCGAGTTCGGCTTGGGATTTCGGCTCGCGGCCGACAAGCATCGCGAACTGGCGGACGTTTTGCTGACCGAGCTAGCACCGCGCGTCGGCGAGCGACTGGTCGACGAGATTCGCAACGCTCGGCAGGTCGAAGAGTCCGAGATTCGCGCCCAGCGAGAGCGCGTCGCGCATCTGAAGGTGGAGTTGCTCAAGCTCGACGACGATCGCGCTCGTCATTTGCTCTCGGTCGCAGATATCTTGATCAAACGCAGCATCTGGATTGTCGGAGGCGACGGATGGGCGTACGACATCGGCTACGGCGGGCTCGATCACGTCCTTGCGAGCGAACGCGACGTCAATATCCTCGTCCTCGATACCGAGGTCTACTCGAACACCGGCGGTCAGGCCTCGAAAGCGACGCCGCTTGGGGCGATTGCGCAGTTTGCCTCGGCGGGCAAGCGGGTTCCCCGCAAGGATCTCGCACTCCAGGCCATCGCGTACGGCAATGTGTACGTGGCACAAATCGCGATGGGCGCTAACCCGCAACAGACCCTACTCGCCCTGCGCGAAGCGGAAGCCTACACGGGGCCCGCCCTCATCTTGGCGTACAGTACGTGCATCGCACATGGCATTGATATGCGATACGGACTGCGTCAGCAAGACCTCGCGGTCGCGAGCGGGTACTGGCCGCTCTTTCGTTTCAACCCGGCGATGCGCGCGGCCGGCGAGAATCCATTTCGGCTCGACTCACCCAGACCGACGATCGGCTTCAAGGATTTCGCGTACAACGAAACCCGGTATAAGGCGCTATCGGTCTCGCGGCCCGCGGAGGCCGAAGCGCTCGCCCAAACGGCGCAAGCCGCTATTCTTCAAAAATATCGGCAGTACGAGGCAATGAATGCCGGCCTCGAGTGAGTCGCTTCGCACGCCACGCACCTGAGGCCCCGATGACCCAGAGCTTTCCCTGGTTGCGCTCCTACGGCACGGTGAGCACCGGGCTCACGTATCCCGAGATCACGCTATACCAAGCCGTGGCCGCAACCGCCGCGCGCGTGCCCGATGCGCTCGCCTGGGACTTTCTCGATACGACCTCGACGTATCGCGCGTTCGTTGCGTCGATCGATGCGTGCGCCAACGCACTTGCCGCGCTCGGCCTTCGTACGGGCGATCGGATCCTCATCTCCATGCCGACATCGCCCCAGGCCGCGATCGCATTCTACGCGGCGAACAAGCTCGGCGCCGTACCCGCGCTCATCCATCCGCTGTCGACCGCTCCTGAAATCGAGCACTACCTCAATGCCAGTCGCGCGCGTATCGCACTCACGCTGGACATCTTTTACGACCGTTTCGCGAGCCTCACACCGAAGCTGCCAATAGAGGTACTGATCCTCACGCGCATTCCCGACTACCTTTCACCGCTCAAGAAGGTCGGCTTCTGGCTCACGAAGGGTCGGAATATTCCAAGCGTGCCCGCCGATGCGCGCGTGCGTTGGTGGGCCGAACTCATGGCCGCTACGCACGCCCCGGTGCGGCGCGGTGAGACGAGCGCGCACGCTCCGGCAGCCATCTTGTTCTCGGGTGGAACGACCGGCATGCCCAAGGGCGTCCTGCTCTCGAACCGCAACTTCATCGCCGAAGGCATGCAGGCCGCCGCGTGGTGCGCAATGGGAGAGGGCCATTCCATCCTCGCGATCCTACCGATTTTTCACGGCTTCGGACTGGGCGTGTGCGTAAACGCCGCCTTCATGGTCGGAGCCAAAGCGATCCTCGTCCCAACATTCAGTGCGGCGATCGTGGCGAAACTGCTGCGGACCAAGCGACCGAATCTGCTCGTGGGGGTGCCCACGCTGTACGCCGCGCTGATCGACGACGCGTCGCTGCAAAGGGTCGACCTATCCTGCCTGCGCGCCACCTTCTCCGGCGCCGATACGCTGCCGCGGCCGGTGAAGGAACGCTTCGAGAGACTCGTGGCGGAGCGCGGCGGCCGCGTGAAATTGCTTGAGGGTTACGGCCTTACCGAGGCCGTAACGGCGATCATGGCCATGCCGATCGATGAGTATCGCGAGGGTTCGATCGGGATTCCCTTTCCCGACATGCTTGCCAAGATTTGCCGCGTCGGCACCCAGGAAGCGCTGCCCCCCGGCGAGGAAGGCGAGATCTGCGTCGCCGGTCCGACGGTGATGCTCGGCTACCTCGACGATCCGGACGCGACGCGTCAGGCGCTGCGCATCCATGCTGACGGCCGCACCTGGCTGCACACCGGCGACCTGGGCAAGATGGACGCGGACGGCTTCTTCTACTTCACCGTGCGGCTCAAGCGCGTGATCAAGTCCTCGGGGTTCAACGTGTACCCAGCGCAAGTCGAAGCCGTGCTCTACCGGCACCCGCTCGTGGCCGAGGCGTGCGTCGCCGGCGTCCCCGATGCGATGCAGGTGGAGCGCGTGCACGCATTCGTCGTGCTCAAAGACCCCGCCCAAGGCAACGCCGATACGGAGCGCGCATTGATCGAGTACTGTCGCGCGCAGCTCATCAAATGGTCGTGTCCGCGCGAGATCGAGTTCCGTACGCAGCTGCCGAAGACGCGCGTGGGAAAGATCGACTACACGCTGCTCGTGCAGGAATACGCGGCGCGCCGTGACAACCGGGGGCGCGCACGATGAGAACCGAACCGGTCGTCATGCATGGCGGCGATCGCATCGGCGCGGCGCTCGCGGCGCACGGCGTGCGCTTCCTCTTCACGCTCTGCGGCGGCCACATTTCGCCTATACTTACCGGAGCGAAGGCGCGCGGCATCCGTATCGTCGACGTGCGCGACGAGACGACCGCCGTCTTCGCCGCCGACGCGGTGGCACGGCTAACTGGCGTGCCGGGCGTCGCGGCGGTGACGGCCGGGCCCGGGCTCACCAACGCCATCACCGCGCTCAAGACCGCGCAGCTCGCGCAGTCGCCGATCGTCCTGTTCGGCGGTGCTGCGCCCACCGCGCTACAGGGCCGCGGCGCGCTGCAGGACATCGATCAGCGGTCCCTGACCGAGCCGCACGTCAAGCTGTTCCTGGAAATCCGGCGCGTACGCGATCTGGGCCCGGCGGTGCAAGAGGCGTTTGCCGTGGCGCGCACCGGCGTGCCGGGGCCGGTCTTCGTCGAGTGCCCGGTCGACATTCTGTATGATGAAGCCACCATCCGTACGTGGTACGCCGACGCCGCCGGCAAGGGCACGTCCGTTTCCGACCGGTTCCTGCGCTTCTACCTCACGCGGCACGTGGAGAGAATGTTCGCGGGCAGCGATAGAGCGGCTCCGCCGCACGTGCGCCGAGTTCTACCGCCGACCGCATCCGCCAGCAGCGTGCACGCCGCCGCTCTCGCTCTCGCCGCCGCCGAGCGGCCGCTGTGCGTCATCGGCAGCCAAGCGGTGTCGATCGCGGACGCGGCGCCGCGCATCGCTGCGGCGGTCGCACAGCTAGGCATTCCGGTATACCTCTCGGGCATGGCGCGCGGCTTGCTCGGGCGCGATCACCCTCTACAGATGCGCCATCAACGCCGGCAGGCGTTACGCGAATCCGATTGCGTGCTCCTCGCCGGCGTACCCTGCGATTTCCGCCTCGACTACGGACGCCACGTGCGACGCAGCGCTACGCTCATCACCGCGAATCGCAGCGCGAAGGAGGCACGCATAAACCGGCGGCCGGATATCGCGGCGATTGGCGATGCCGGTCTGTTTTTCGAGCGCCTCGTCGCGCCGCTCGCGCAGACGAGCCGTCGCTGGGCCTCGTGGATTGAAGCGCTGCGCGCGCGCGATGCCGAGCGCGAAGCTGAGATCGAGACGCGAGCCGGGCTCGACGGCCAGTTCGTAAATCCGATTGCGCTCTTGCGCGCGCTCGAGCAGGCAGTAGGCGAGGACGCGGTGATGGTTGCCGACGGCGGCGATTTTGTTGCGACGGCTTCCTACATCATGCACCCGCGCGGCCCGCTCTCCTGGCTCGATCCTGGGGTCTTCGGAACGCTGGGCGCCGGCGCCGGTTTCGCGCTCGGCGCCGCGCTATGCTGCCCGCAGAGCGAGGTCTGGATCATCTATGGCGACGGTGCCTGCGGCTACAGCCTGATCGAGTTCGACACCTTCGCGCGCCACGGCATTGCGGTGATCGCGGTGGTTGGCAACGATGCCGGCTGGACTCAGATCGCGCGCGAACAAGTCAAGATGCTCGGCGACGACGTCGGTACCGTGCTCTCTCGCACGGCGTACCACGAGGCGGCGGCCGCGCTCGGCGCCGAGGGCATCCTCGTAACCGAGATGGCCCAGGTGCCCGCGGCCCTCGCGCGCGCGCGCGCCGCGGCCAGAACCGGAAAGCCGGTGCTGGTCAATGTGTGGCTGGATCGAACCGACTTTCGCGAAGGGTCGATTTCGATGTGACCGTTATCGGCGCAGGTAGGGGAAGGCGGCCACGCAGCGTCCAAACGCGCGCGCGTGCTCTCCTTCCCTCGCGGTTCGCTGCACGGCTCGATCGCCGTTCCCGGAGACAAGTCGATCTCGCATCGCGCCCTCGTCATTCAAGCCTTCGCTCGCGGCGCATTTTCCATTGAGAATCTGAACCCCGGAAGGGACGTTCTCGCGACGCAACGGGCGCTCGGCATCCTTCGACAAGCTCAGGATGACACCGGACAAGCTCAGGATGGGGTGCGCGATATCGATTGCGCGAACTCCGGGTCAACGGCGCGCATGCTGCTCGGCGTCTGCGCGGGCGCGAACGTCCACGCGCGCTTCGACGGTGATGTCTCGCTGCGGCGCCGGCCGATGGAGCCGGTGGCGGCGCAACTGCGCGCCTTCGGAGCGCGGATCGAGACCGCGGAGGGCCGCCTGCCGCTCGAGATCTTCGGATGCGAGCGCGTCCAGACGCGGCGGTTCATCTTGCTCTCACCCTCGGCGCAGGTGAAGTCGGCGCTGCTCTTCGCGGCGCTCTTCGCGGGCGTGCAGATCGACATCACCGCAGATGCCGGCTCGCGCGACCACACCGAGCGCCTCTTGCGCTATCAGGGCGCGCAGATTTCGTGGAACGGCAAGAGCGTCGACTTCGCCGCACCGCCGGCACGCTTCAAGGACGTGCGCGTTGCCGGGGATTTCTCCGCCGCCGCATTCTTCATGACCGCTGCCACCATTGCGCCCGGAAGCGAGCTCACCATTCGCGAGGTGGGCGTTAACCCGACGCGCACGGGCCTCCTCGACGCGCTGCGCCTCATGGGGGCTGCGATCGAGCTGCGCGAACGGCGCGAGATTTCCGGCGAACCCGTCGCCGACGTCCACGTGCGCCATGCGGCGCTGCACGCCGTCGCGATCGATCGCGATCTCGCGCTGCGGGCTATCGACGAGATTCCTTTGCTCGCCGTGGCCGCGGCGTTCGCGCGCGGCGAAACGACGATTGCCGACATCGGAGATCTACGAACCAAGGAGTCCGATCGCATCGCCGCGATCGAAGGGCTCCTCGCTGCGGTCGGCATCGCGTGCAAAACGACCCCAACTGGTTTGACGATCGTCGGCGGCGCGCCGAGCGCGCTCGGGAGGCTCGTGCCGTCGCACGACGACCATCGGATCGCCATGGCGGCTGCTGTGCTCGGGTGCGCGGCAGGTCCGATCGAACTCGACGACGCGAGCAGCGTCGACGTCAGCTTCCCGGAGTTTCTCGCTACCCTCCAGCAAGCGCGCGAATCATAGCGCGTAGACCGTCGTCGACTTGACGCAGCGCGATCTGCGCGCGCACGATCAAGATTCTGCCCTTGACGACATCGCTTTGCAGCTTCGCTATCGTTGCCTGCGCTCGCTCGAAATCGATATCGGGAACCGATAGCGCCGCCACGCGCACCGCGAGCGTACGAGCGCCGAGCGCGAGCCGAACGCCGCCGACGACGACGAGCGCGATCGCGCCGACGACGCCCCCGACGACGAACCCGAGGCCCGGCATGGCGACCTACGCCGCCGAGTCGGAGGAAGTACCGCCACCGGCAGGCCTCTCCGGCTTCGCGTCCGCCGGTTTTGCGTCGGCTTGCTTCTCTGGTTTCGCGTCACCCGGCTTCTCCGGTTTCGCATCGGAGCTCTTTTCCGAACTCTTTGACGCATCGCCGGTCTTCTTGCGCGAATCGGTTGCGTAGAAGCCCGAGCCCTTGAAGACGATCGGCGCCGGATTGAAGACGCGTTGCACCGCTCCACCGCAGGCAGGGCACGCTCCGACGAACGGCTCGTCGAAGCCATGGCGCACTTCGCTGACCTTGCCGCATTTCGTGCAGCGATAATCGTAGAGCGGCACGTATCGTCCGTTCTTCAGAGATCGGCGAGCACGGGGCCGTTGCGCCGGTATTCTACCAAGCCCTTGAAGTTCGTCATCGCGCCCTGTAACTGCGAGAGCAGCCGCCGCCCGCGACGCCACCATCGCACGCCGGAGAAGAGACGACCGTGATACGCCGGGTAGCTGAGGCGCACCTGGAGCCGCGAGATCGAGGTCTTCCGCTCGACGCGAAACTCCACGCGCCGTCGTACGGAGAAGGCACCGACGAGCGAGAGGTGATGGTTGCTGATGTACTGGTCGACCTCGTAGAGCTGCTCCTCCTCACCCGGAACCGTCGACCGCAGCACGACGTCGCTGCCGAGCGCGATCGGCTCGCTGGAGTCCACGCGCCGCGCGCTGCGAAGGAACGAGAGCCACACGGGCCACTTCTCCACAGAGCAGAGGAGCGAAAAGACGTCCTCAGGAGGGGATTCGAGGTCCACGCTCGCGGTGAGCGATCGCATTCCGCGATCGAACGTCGGAGAGAGGATCGACATAATGTCGTCTTAACTTCGGGCGGACGCCGCGCCGAGCCTCCCTGTGCCGACGCCGAGCGCGAAGGCTACGAGCGTGCGTATGCCTACCGGAAGGGCCGCCTCGTCGATGAGAAACTGCGCCCCGTGAGCGGGATGGATCGCGCCCAGCGCGTCGTTGCGCACGCCCAGACGCACGAGCACGCCGGGAACGCGCCGGGCAAAATAGGCGAAGTCTTCCGCGCCCATCGTGGGCGGCAGCGCCCGCACGTCGACATCCGCGCGCTCGCGAACGTAACGCGCGAACTCCTCGGCAAGCTGCGCATCATTCACGACCGGCGGGTAGCCGTAGATGACGCGCACGTCGGCCTGCGTGCCGTACGCTGCGGCCACGCCTTCAACGATGCGTCGCACGCGGCCCTCGAGCTGCTCGCGCACGCTCGGATCGTGGGCGCGCAGCGTTCCCGTCATGCGCACTTCGTCCGCGATGATGTTGTTGCGATAGCCTCCGGCTATCGTTCCGATCGTCACGACGACGCTGCCGAGTGGATCCGTCTCGCGCGACGCGATATTCTGCAGCGCGAGCACGATCGCCGAGGCGGCGGGAATGGGGTCGACGGCGGTGTGCGGCGACCCCCCGTGGCCGCCCTTCCCGCGCACGACGATCTCGAGCTCGTCGGCCGAGGCGTTCACCGGCCCGGGTGTGATCGAGACGGAACCTGTTTCGAGCCGAATGTCGACGTGGAGCATCGCGATCGCATCGACGCGCGGATCGTCGAGTACGCCTTGCTCGATCATCGGCTGCGCACCGCCCGGCCCTTCTTCCGCCGGCTGAAACACGAAGACGACGCTCCCCGCGAGCGTCTCGCGCTGCGCTGCCAGCACGTGCGCCGCGCCCAGGAGCATCGCGGTGTGAGCGTCGTGACCGCACGCGTGCATCACGCCCGTAACGCCGGAGGCGAACGCAAGGTTCGTGCGCTCCTGCACGGGTAACGCATCCATGTCGGCGCGTAGCGCGGCAACGCAGCCCGGCTTCGCTCCGCGCAGAACGCCGACGACGCCCGTGCCGGCGACGCGGCGATGGGGAACGGCGAGACGGTCGAGTTCCTCCTCGATCAGCGCCGCCGTCGCGTGCTCTTCGAACCCGAGCTCCGGCTTGCGATGAATCGCGCGCCGCAGCTCGAGCGTACGGGCGACGATGAAGTCGTTGGGTTGGACAGCCATCGGTGCAGCCTTCCGGCGCGGGTGTTTATAGCACCTCTACGAAGGCGCTTTCGCTTGCCGCCGGAGAAGAGCATCGGGTGCTCCCCCCGGACCTCGCGCTCGCGCTGCTCGTCAATCGGACCGCCAACGCGTACGGCACGAATCCACCCGCCTACATCGTCTACCGCGAAACGACCCGCGTCGCCGCTCCAACGCTCGGGCGTACGCAGGAGATCGACCGGCGCGTGATCGCCCGCAACGCCGACGACGCGGCCGTCATGGACGACATCCCGGGCGGCGCGCAGCGCATCGGCCAGGCCTTTCCCATCATTCCGTACTTCGACCCGTTCTCACAGTTCTATTTCAGCTACTACGCGAACCTCAAGCGCATCGACATCACGCTGCAGCGCGGCATGCCGATGCAGCTTGCCATTCCGCCGCCGAATCCCGACGTGGACGTCGTCTTTGCGTATCTCTCGTTCTGGAGCGTCTCGTACGCTGCGGACTCACGGCCGGACCGTTTGCACTTCTCCATCGTACCGACACCCCGCGACGGCGGCGGCATGTATCCGAGCGACGTTGTCGAGGATCCGCAGACGCATCTGCCAGCGCACATCGTCCTGCGCGACAGCTCGAGCGACATGACCATCGCCATGGATTACTCGATCGTCGACGGCCATTGGGTCATCACGCACGGCACCTTCACCGCGACCGAGCACGCGCTCTTTTTGACATTCGTCGTCACCGCCGACGTGACGTACGACGAGTTCTCGTTTCCGTCGGCACCGCCGGCGCAAGCCGCGGTTCTTCCGCCGCCCACGCCGTCGCCGATGCCCTCGCCCTAGCGCAGGCGGAAAAGCGGCAGCATGGGCGACACGCCCGGCGCTGCCGCGCGACGCAGATACGTGTGAATGCCGAAGGCGTCTTCCACCGTCCGGAGCAGCGAGTAGTGGCTGTACGGCGTGTTGTCGGCCACGTGTCGAGGCCCGTGATTGGTTATGACGACGGTTGCGATATGACCCCCGCCGCGGTTCGCCGGGTCGCGAGGGTCGTTTCCGCAGCAGCCGACGTAGTCGAGGATGGGGTAGTGTCCGTCTTCGTCAAACGTGATGACGATTGCTGCGTTCGCCTTCGCTCGCCATATCGGCGACGCCATGATCCTTTGCGTGATGACCGCCACGTTCTGATCCCCACGCCAGATCAGCTTTCCGAGATGGCTGTATTGGCAGTCTTGCGGCGTCCCCGCCTCGTCGGCTCCATGCATCTCGTTGCAGAGGTTCGGGATGATGAGCGAAAAGTTGGGGACCTTTGCGCTCCTGAGATCGGCATAGAGCTGAGCGAAGCCCACGAGATGCTGCGCGCGGTGCGGATCGCGCTGCACCGACACGAAGTTGATGAATCCCGAATGCTTCGCGGCATAGACGGGGAGCGTCGGCGGCACGCCACGCGCGTGAGGATCGGTGGCGACGACCGCGAGCGACCCGGCATGCGGCAGAGACTCGTTGTAGTTCTTCCAGGTCAGGCCGGCAGCTTCGAGCTGCGTCGCGAGGTTCGGCGCGTCGATCGTATGGTTGACGTATCCGGGTTGGTTGCTGTTCGGACAGGCGGGATTCGCATCGTGCGGCGTGCAGAAGTACCCGTCGTCGTCGCGAATGCCGTACGTGTAGCCACCGATGAACGCGACGTAGTTCGGCTCGCTCGGGTGCGTCTCGGCGTAAAAGTCGGTGGCATTGCCGTATTCGTGCGCGAGGCGCGTAATCGTCGGCGCATCGCTGCTCCCGATCACCTGGCCGTAGTCCTTGTTCTCCTCGATGATCACGAAGATGTGCCCGTAGCGAGGCACCGCGAGGTCCTGTCGCGTCGGCCCTGACGTCGCGCGTGAAAGGACCGCGCCCAAGCCGACACTCAGCACGGCGACGAGCAATGCAAGCACACGTACGTTTTTCATGCTACTCTGCGTTCCGCGCGCGCTTTTCTGGAGCCTCCGAAAATCGGTGAGAATCCGCCTACTTCCCACGCGCGCTTCGCGCACGCGGGGCCCGAATGTTTTGAGAACCGCTTCGGCTCGCTCCGCTCGCCTTCGCTGATGAGCCTCTCGACGGTTCGATCACGCAACGAGCATGGCGGAGAGGGAGGGATTCGAACCCTCGAGACGATTCCCACGCGCGCTTCGCGCACGCGGGGCCCGAATGTTTTGAGAACCGCTTCGGCTCGCTCCGCTCGCCTTCGCTGATGAGCCTCTCGACGGTTCGATCACGCAACGAGCATGGCGGAGAGGGAGGGATTCGAACCCTCGAGAGGCTCATCACCTCTGCCCGCTTTCGAGGCGGGTGCCATCAACCGCTCGACCACCTCTCCACGCGCGAAGTACCGCGCGCGCGCGCGGCGCTCCTGTCAGCGTTTTGCGCGAAAGAACCGTTGCAGTTGTTCCGAGGCCTCGTCTTCGAGCACGCCGGCGGTCACGTCGAGCCGATGGTTCGTCTTGGGCGAGCGAAGTATGTCGAAAGCGCTGCCGTCGGCGCCACCCTTCGAATCGCGCGCGGCGTAGACCAGGCGCTTGACGCGGGCGGCGACGATCGCGCCCGCACACATGACGCAAGGCTCCTTCGTTACGTACACGGTCGCATCGCTAAGGCGCCACGCGCCGAGCGCGCGGGAAGCATCGCGCAGGAGAAGTATCTCCGCGTGCGCGGTCGCGTCGCGCTGGAGCTCCTTCTCGTTGTGTGCTTCTAGGACCAAGTCGCCGCAAACGAGCACGGCGCCGACGGGAACGTCGCCCGCATCGACGGCGCGCTGTGCGAGCGCGATGGCGCGCCGCATGTACCCCTCGTCGCTACTCTTCATTTTTTCAGGCCCGTTGAATACGGCCGAGGCCGTGGACACTTGCGCTCGAGACGATTCGAACGTCCGACCCCTGCCTTCGGAGGGCAGTGCTCTATCCAGCTGAGCTACGAGCGCACGATTCTAGCGCGAGGCGTCGGGCGGCGAACCCGTGCTCGGCATATGCTTGAACAGATCCAGCTTGTGGTCGACGAGGGTCCGGTAGAATTTGCGTACGCAATCGGGATGCCCGAAGAAATACGTGCGCGCGTACGCGAGATCGTCGCCCGAGCTATCTGGAACGTAGTGCGATATCTCGATCTCTTCCATCTGGCTGCGGTCAACCGGATGGGGGCAGAAATCGCAAGGGATGGTGGACATAGAGAAAGAGTACCTTATTTCAAGAACTTTGGCTCGGGTAGGACTCGAACCTACGACCAAGGGCTTATGAGTCCCCTGCTCTACCGCTGAGCTACCGAGCCGTAAACGGTCCAAGATCTAGATTCTACGAGGGTTTCCGCCGCAGGCCCGGCTCGGCCCTTGTGGCCGAATCCTTATCTGAGGCTTAACTGTGACTTTCCGTTTGCGAAACGTCACTACTGAGCCACCTTGCGCCGGGCCTCGGCAATAGACGACGCTAGGCCGAGGATCGCCTCTTCGCGAGCCCCGCTCAGAACGTGCGCGTACATGGTGAGGGTCGTCGTCGAGCTCTTGTGCCCAGCGATGGCGGCCACCGTCACGGCGTCCGTGCCGCCGCGGAGCATCAGGCTTACCGCGCTATGCCGTAGCGTATGCAGCGAGCCCTGCACCTGAGCCCGCTTCGCGATCCGGGCGAAGGCCTTGCTCAACTCGTCCAGCGGGATCGCGTTCCCGTTCGCGTCGGCGAACACGAAATCGCCGCCATCGAGCCGCCTCACGGACTGCGCGTCGCGTTGTGCCCTGAGCGCTGCGACGGCCTGGGGAGCCAAGGGCACGTCGCGCTGTGAGCCGTTCTTCGTGCCCTCCTTCAGGTAGGTGCCTCGCGCCCGCGACTGTGAAAACGACTGCCGAACATGCAGCACGCCGCGCTCCAAGTCAACGTCCCGCCATGTTATAGCCGCGAGTTCGGCGCGTCGGGCGGCGGTCGTCGCAGCCAGCGTGACGAACGCTCCGAGCGTCGGCTCACGTCGTGCAATGTCCAGAATACGCGCGACCTCTTCGGCTTGAAAGACGCGCGCGTTTCGCCGCGGCACCTCAGGTCTCTCAAGGTCAGCCGCGACGTTCTCCCGCACGAGGCGGCGCTTCTTGCCCCACCTAAGCATCCGGTGCAACGCACGAAAGAGGTACTGCTGCGTCCGTGGCCCAAGCGGCGTCCCTGCTTCACCCTTGCGGCACCGTATCCGTGGGCGCGTCGCCGCAGCCGTGAGAATGTCCGAGACGTGGATCGGCGCGAGGTCGTCGGCGTTGAAGTTACCGATTATGGGCAGCGCGTAGGCTTCGAGTAGCTGCTTGTAGCGGTCACACGACTTGCCTTCGAGCTTGGCCGTATTCGCCTTGTGCCATCGCTCGAAGAGGTCGCGGATCGTGAGATTCGACGGTCTCACCGAGCGGTGGTCACCACGATCCTCGAAAGCCTGCCGTTTAGCTTCTTCGGCGAGTTCCTTCGTGCGATAGCTGCCGACGTGAATCATACGCGCCGAGCCCTTGTGCTCGGGTATGCGGACGATCCACGGGCATCGCGCGCGATTGCGCTTCTTCCCCTTGGAGGTAGTCTTTATGCGATACATTCGTTCGTAGATCACTTGGTCTTGTCTCCTTTCTATTGTCGTGTGAGTGCGTATCGTGCTTGCGGTTACGGCGAACGAAATAGACTTTCATCATTTCGATGATCCCTTTCGTGAGTGACGGACCGCCCCCAGATCACGGGCGCGCGCGACAGCGGCCTCGCGCGCCGTCTCTATCAGGCGGCGCGGGCGGGCGACCAAAAGGCTGGCGACATCGGCGAGGCGGCCCTCCCGCAGCGTCGCGCTCGCGGCGTTGATTCCCCACTCGACGACGAGCGTCCAGACCATGCGCTCGCGGATCGCGATCTCGATGTTCTGATCGTCTCCCAGAGCGGCCGCGTGCGTAAGCAGCTCGTCGTCCGCAAGCGCACTCCGGTCGTTGCACCGCACGACGAAGCCGCGCGGCGCGACCGGGAGGCGAGGGGCAAAAAACGCCGCGAACGCGCGGCGGTCTTTGTCGAGCCATTCAGCATCGGCGTGCAGGTCGCGTGCAAGGCTGGGGCTTGCGAAGAGCGGCGCTTGCATCCCGAGCAAGACCGCAAGGTCGCGAAACGAGGGATCGTCCTGCGCGAAATTTGCGAGCCTGAGAGCATACTCGCCGAGATAGCCAGCTGCCCACAACGCGCCGAGCCCCGTGCTCCAACCGATCCCGCAGGCGCGCAACGCCTCACCGGCGTCGAACGCGAGCGGCGGCGATACCGTTCGCTCGGCCTCCAGCCATTCCCAGATCTGCCACGTTGCGTCGCCTTGACGGCCCCTGTTCGCGTTGATCGCCTTCGCGAGCGCCGTTGCGGCAATCGGACGACCATCTCCGACGAGTGCCGACAGAAAGGACGCCCATCGCGTCCGTACAGTCCGGTCCCGTGCCGTTACCTTGCGCGCCACCCTTCCACTATATCTTACGTCCAAGCTGGGCGCAATCCGTTCCCGTTTGTTATCTATTGAACTAACACGTCGCCATAACTCGAGAGTCTAGGCTATCTATACGAATGGAAGGACAACTATGCAGGATGAACCACGAGCTACTGTGGCAGCTGGCATGCCCGAGCGCCGTCCGCGCAGGACATGCTCGATTCCCGAAGCCAGCGAGGCGCTCGGGATCGGGCGAGCTGCGGGTTACGAGGCTGCGCGGCGGGGGGATATTCCCACGCTGCGGATCGGGCGGCGGCTCGTCGTGCCTCTCGCGGCGTTGGATCGGCTTTTGGGTGGCGATGCACCGCGCCCATGAGTTCGCAGACGATGCGAAGGCGCTCGCATGAACGACGGGGCGACGGACCTGCGAGGCGCGTGCGCCTTCTTGTCATTGGGGCGCACGAGCCTTCTCGCCGAGGTCTACGCGGGGTGTCTACCCGTCGTTCGCCACGGCCGCCGCTTGATTTTCAGATACACGGACTTGCGGAGCTGGCTTGACGCGCGCGCGGTGCGCTACGGTAGCACGTCAACTTCCACACAAAAATACCCGTGAACACGTCACCACGCACGCCGAATAGCGACCGCTTTGACCAGTCTAAGTCATTTGCGATGGTTCCTCGCGACGTCATCATGGACTCACGGATCAGCCTCGTGGCGCGAGCCGCTTACGAGTATCTCGCCTTGAAAAGCTTTGGAGCACCCGTGGTTCGCATCACCTTGTCGGAACTCGCACGCAATCTGCGCCGAGGGCGAGACACGGCTCGCAGAGCGCTACGCAATCTCGAGGTAGCCGGACACGTCGAGAAGCTACCGACCCCCAACGGCGTACGCTATCAGGAATATCGGCTGACCCATAGCATTCACGCTACGGGTCAAAGGAGTGGCGCGGAGATGCCCAGGCGCATCGGCGCTATGCCTCCCGTGGCGTCAGTACCATCGGTAAAGCCCTCGACCAATGGTACTGACGCCATCCTTACGTATACACATAATAATAATTCTTTTTATACACACGTAGCCCATAAAGCAACGAAGAGACGCAACGACGGACCCGATCCGTCCGACGATCTCGTCGAAGCGCTACGCGTGTATACGGACCAAAGCTTTACGGCAGCGCGCGAAGAGGGACGCAAGGCTTTACGTACGCTAGGAAAGGAACGCGAGCAGAAGCTAATCGCAGCGCTGCGACATCCGAAGACGCGAAACGCGGACAAGCCAATCGGATTCGCCATCGCAGCGGTCAGGGATCACGGCGGAGTCCTGGATTACCGGAGCTGATCGGCGGCACGAATTGAGGGTAAGCGCTTTACGACACCGCGATGCGCCTTTCGCCGGGCCGCCCCAGCCTGCGCCGTTTGCCGGACCGCCTACGCCTGAGCCATTGCCCTGCCGTGTGCCGGACGTTGGGGGACGCTTCAGTTCGCGATCCATGATACTGCGAGTTTCGTCACGCCTCGGGTGTAACGCTGCTTTGTGCGGTGCGCGGCGCTCTCGACGCCGCCGGGTCGCGCCCGTAGCGCATGCACACGAATCGCGGCGACGCTGAAGAGCCCAAACCCGACGCATCGCGATCAACCGAAGGTCGGCAGCGATTTGTGTCCCTGCGCGATCTAAGCGCTTAGCCAAATCGCAGCATCGCAGCGCCGTGCAGCGTGGCGCGACGTGGCCGAGGGGCCCTAGCACCGCCGGACCAACGTCTTCTTGAAGCCCGCAAGGTCCCAGGGCTCGGGGAAGCGATGGATCATGCGGTGGCAGTTTGAACAAAGAACGGCAAAATCTGTGTTCGGATCACTCCGAACTCTTTGGCCTTTAAGTTGCGAGATGGGAATCAAGTGATGCGCCTCGATGTAGTTTGGGTTCTCAAGTCCGGGATACGCGGTTCGAAAGTCGAAGCCACAGGCTCGGCAAACTAATCCCTGCGCTTCCTTCACCATTCGCGAGACCTTCGGATTCCGTTCTATCATTTTATGCTTCCGAAAGCGCGTGTGATCTTCGTCGAAAGGTGCCCCAGTTATAGGCTCATCCTCCTCGAGAGCCACAGAACTCAGATCAGGATCGGCGTCGCTTATGAACGAATAGGCTTTCAGGACTGCAGTCAAGTCTGCGTTGAGCTGAGCGTCGACTGGAATGCTGTGCACATCGTAGAATGCCGAACAGATATTCCCAGCTTCATAGAACGCGGAATTGTTTTGCGGCGAAGATGGACGCAGGTTGATGGGCGCCACAGAGTGCCCTTCAGGCGGATTGCCAAGGCGTGCTCTGATATCGCCAGCGCGACCCCTCAAAGCCTCCTTTGCATCTTTCGCTCCGGGATACCGATTGCGCACTTCTGTGACACCTTGATTTAAACTCAAGTAAACGCCGGAGAAGTCTTCGCGGACAAGATAAACCGGGTAGTAGCCTCGCTGAGCAGTATCGGTGATTAGCGGATCAAAGATCGCTACCCATGGGCTTCGCGCCCATTGACCGGCTCCGGCGCTCCCCTCGACCTTATAATCGCCGCTCGGATCCGTTACCTGGCGGACCGCTTCCGAAAAGTCTTGGCGAAGGTAAGCCGCAACAGGGCTGTCCTTAAACGGACCGGCCATCGCGTCGGCGTAGTTAGCTAACACATATTCGATAGATTGCCTGATACTCATATTTACTTACCTCGTGAGGCTGCTCGTGGGGCTGTCGGCGGCCTCCCGGCAGAATGAACAAGCGGAGCGAATGAGACTGCATGCACGCGCTGTGAGTCTATGCTGTGCTAATCTACTCTATCGCAGATTAACGCTCCTCGACCAAAGCACTTAGCGCTTCCCAATGCCTCGGATGCGGGACTCGAACCCCGGCGCGAAAGCGCGAGCATGCCGCGAGGCTTAGCCCCGTAGCCTCGGCGATCTCCGACAGCGAGAAAGCCCCGATCCCGCCCAGCGCCTTGGCCATCCTCGCGCTTCCATTCGCGGTTCCGCCGATGCTGCTCGACATTGGCCTCGCCGCGCTTGCGCCCGGCGTGCGAGGTCGCGCGAGGGTCTTTGACGTGGCGGCTTGCGCTCCGAGGGCCTTGCGAGGTTTAAGGCGACGATCCCTCGCCAGGCACGGACGTCGACCTTAGCTGCTCCTCGTATTGTTGTGCGGCCCACTCCATGATGTTGTTAAACGCCTCGTAATCGCTTCGTTTCATCGCATTGACGAGAGCGCACAGAGTTTCATGAACGTGGTACGGCCAGTCCCAAGCCCAGGTCTTTAACCCATGGGCTTTCTCGTATGCCTCGAGGGCCTCGTGCGCGAAGAAAATGTTGGCTCGCCATTCCGAGGGCATACCGGCGTAGAGGAACTGCGGCTCGCTATAGCGTTTCTGCGCGAACGTGCTTGTGTCAACGCCCTTGTGATCGAGGTAGCGAACGAACGCGCTCTCGAAACGTTGCCGCCCTTCTTGATCGATCTGCATTAATCGCTGCCTACAGGATGCTCATGACGTGGGTGCCCCAACGAGTTCTGAATCCGCCCTCCTTCGACGCCATGGCGGTGCCCAAACGGTTCGCCGGAAGGCTTCCGCTTGTAGCGGTGTACCTGTGTATCCAGCGGCGCGTGAACGGGCCAGATCAGAGAGAGAAGCATCTGCTTCGACGGCGCATACGCATTAGCCACACCGCATCGGGCCATTTTGTCGGCCATACGCCTCGCTACATTTCTGGGTCACAGGGCTTCCCTGTTGCATCGATGTCCGTGCCGCAGTTTTTGCAACTGTAAGATCGCATGATGCCATCCGGTGACGGGATCACGCAGCCGCCGAGCATGACTTTGCCCTGCTGCCAAGCCTCGCCAGTTTCGATACTTGGATAACCATAGGCGTAAGGGATCAGATCCCCGCTTGCGCATTTAGGGCACACCGCAGCCTTCTTGGCTTCGGCATTAGGTTTCGCCATAGACGTGAATCATAGCATTGGGCGGCAATGCCCTGCGAAAACGCCCGCAACGGCGAGGCAACGGCTCAGGCGTAGGCGGTCCGGCGAAAGGCGCGTCGGCCCACTTTTGTCGGACATTGGGGGACGCTTCAGTTTGTCGCGAGACATCATATAGAATTTCGTCACGCCCCCGGTTGAAGACTGCTTTGTGCGGTGCCCGGCGCTCTCCACGCCGCCGGTTCCGTTGGCATTCGAGGTCGCTGCAATCAAATTGTTTTGTCACGACGTAAGCTTAGTTGGAGGAGTGGAGAGACGCAACATAATCACAAGTGTAGAGCGGCTTGTCCGCAAGGCACGACATAACGTCCCCCGCGAGTACGTCCATAGCAGACGGATGCAGCGAATAGAAGTTCGCGATTTCCTGTTGGTAGACGCCAAGAGTCTTAGAAAAAGTGACTCCTGATTCAGGGTCGTTTGCCCATTGCGCTTCTGACCTCGTGGTAATGGAGGTTGTCGGAAACAACCGCCTGCAGACGATAGCACCGTCATTTGCGCGGTGGCTTGTCAAAATCTCGATTCGGCCCGACGCTAGAGCCGACGATCACAACGGCTGCTCCCTCGATATAATAGATCATACTATACGCAAAGTCGTTCTTATATTGGGCCGCGATACACATGGGCTTCTCCGCAATAGGCGACGGCAGCGGCAGGTGGCGCGTCGTCAGGCCGTCTGGGCTAGGGTGGAACGCAATACGCCAGAAGAGGTCCTCTAAAACCTCATTCCGATTCTGCTCAAACTCTGCTTCAGCGGCTGCGTCTACAAATCTTATCCCGTGCGATGACGTACCCTCTCCATCTTCGCTGGGATCGTATCTTCAAGGCGGATTTGGCTATAGTCGCGAGTCATGACCTCTGCGAGCCGTGGATTGCTTGCTACTGCCGCATGATAGGCATCCAGCGCCTTCTTGTCGCTCGCGGCACCTCGTAAGATAGCCACACAGAAGATTCCTATTGCGCGCCCAATCATCCAGTCAAAAGGGTTCGTAACGGCGAGCCACATCGTCGGCTTCGGACCGTTAGACGGGAGGCCATCGCGGATGCTACTTACCACGTCAAGAGCCCTCTGCTTCGCCTCTGCCGATTGTTCGTGCCAATGCTTTCGCATATATTTCGCAGCCCAATAGAGTAACGCGCTAAGTAGTGGCGCTACGATCCAAAGGGGAACCTTGGTGCTAGCGTTGTCTTTGTCTCGGCTCACGGGCGCGACACTCAATAGACGCCATGCGCGATCAAGTTTAGCGGTCGCGTCCATGCTGCGCCCCCGCTTTCTCTCGCTCGCGTACTTCTTCGGCTTCGCTCTTGGGGACGTCAAGAAGCGCTACACACTTTTCGAACTTCGTGCGGGGTTTGCGTTGCTTGCGCGCCGTAGTCACCAGGGTCAGCCTCCTTGGTGAAATGGTACCGCACTACCGGTACCGCGTCACGGGCAAAGCAACCTTCCAGGCGCGACGTAACGCACTCGTGACGCGAACGCCTGCTCGCGTCCCTTCCCCGCCGATCTCGGGCACCTATGCGAGCGTGGGGCCACCACACCCCGGCGGCTTCACGCCCCGTCACGGCGCACCCCGGCGTATAGGCCAAATGAACCAGGTGTGTCAAGTATATCAGAGCCCCCGGTAGTGGTCCCTTTTCAGGGGGCCGGTACGTGAGTGGGCGGATCGGGCCGAACGCGGGGTTGGCTGCTTCGAGGGCGTATCGAGTAGCGTGGGCCAGGAACGTTCGCTTAAGGGCCTCGCTCTCGTCGGTAAGTGGTTCCTCGTCCATTGGGACGAGTGGATGAGTGTCGGTGTTTTGGGCGGTCGTCTAGTCGGGCTCCTGGCCGTAGCGACCGTTGCCGTAAATATTGCTCAGTTCAATGCTACGAATCGAACACCGTCGTGGTATCTGTTGCTATGTACTGCCGCCGCAATGATCGTGACCGTCCCGCTTGCCGCGTTCCGCGTGTGGGCTAAAGACTACGCCCTGATTCAGGAGCAGCGCCAGGCCCTTGACCGGTCAAAGCCTCACATGATCGCCAGAATCTATCAGGATCGCGTCATCGGAACATTCCCCTTTGAGGACGACAGCGCGGGTTGGTACACAAAATGCCTGCTGCTCGTTCACGTCAAGAACCGCGGTACTCCGAGCATTATCAGCGAGCTTGAGTTTTATGTTCGCGATAAGGATGGCGCCTCCGTGCATGTTCAGGTACAGGCGGAGGATCAGTCAGAGCCTAGCTCCGCAGAACCCTCGGTACGGTTTAGGAGCATGGGTTACGTCGCCGAAAATGCGATAACGCACGAGCGAGCAGCTAACCTTTACGTCTATTGTAGGATGCCGAATATCGACTATCAACGCATAGATCGGGCGTCATGGGAGATTCGCTTCAAGGACGCCTACGACCAAACGTTTATCGCGACCCCAACGTCCGCAATGCGACGGGATGCAAGCGGTAACCTAGCTTAGGCTGCTTCCCCACGTACGAGGTTGGGCAGGTTCGCGAGGTCGTGCAACGTCCAGATGCGATCCGTGAGCCCTGCTGCGATTGCCGGTGTCGTCTTCGGCTCTTTTCGATTTACTCCGTCCGATTTATTCGGCGTCTCTTCCGCTTCGACTCGCTTCGACCCGCACGGGTCAGATTTCAAGACCGCCGCGCGCGATGTCCCAAAAACCGCCCGCGTGGTTTGTGGTTTATTGGGTCATCGCGCGTTTTCGGATCTGCTAGAATATAAGCATGAACGTCACGCCGACGAAGCGGGCCGCCAACCGCGCGAACGCCCAAAAGAGCACCGGCCCTCGCACGGAAGACGGCAAGAGCGTCTCGCGTCTCAACGGGCTACGCCACGGCCTGCGCGCCGAGCTTGTCGTCGTTCCGCCGCTCGAGGATCCCGAGGAATGGGAAGAGCACCGTTCGGCAGTCGCCGAGGTCCTTGCACCACAAAACTACCTCGAGGAGCAGCTCGCCGACCGTGCTGCGCTCGCGACTTGGCGGCTGCGCCGAGCGACGCGCTACGAGCGGGGCGTGCTGATGCAAGCGCAGTCCGAGGTCGAGAACGGCGGATCCGCGGCGGACAAGTGGCAGCGCATGCTCGATCACGACGACCGGCTGCGGTCTACTGAGCTAGAGCGCGAGCAGCACGCGCTCCCGGTCGGCCTCGCCAGCGGCGGGGATGGTCTCCGTCACGACGAGTTGATCGTCCGCTACGAAACTGCGCAGGAGCGCAGCCTCCAGCGCGTGATCGAGGGCATCCGCGCGCTGCGTGGTTTGGGTTCGGTCGGCAAAACGGAGGCCGCCAAGGGCGCGTGAACGGGGGCGGCCCGGGATTTTACGGATACCCAACGCGCGCGCGCGAGGCTTACGTTTCGCCGGAACGTGGCGCACCGCTTATCTGAGGCTTAACTGTGACTTTCGGAGCGGATGCGACCGAATCTCTGCGAACGCTAAGAGAGCCGAAACCCTCGTTAAATAAGGATTCCGGCTCTCTGCGAATGTCAGCGGATGATGGTGCGGGGATTATGAGTCCCCTGCTCTACCACTGAGCTACCGAGCCGTAAACGGTCTAAGATCTCGATTTTACGAGGGTTTGCGCTACGCCACCCTCCTGCCCGAACGACTGTCGCAGGCGGTTGGTTGCATTCTGGTTGCATCCGTGCGGGTTTCGGTGCAACCGCCTGGGTTCACGGCCGCCGGTTCTCGCCTGCCGCCCGGCGTGCCTGCGCCTGACCGAAGGCGTCGCCGAGCGCCGCAACGGCCCGCTCCTTGGAGCCGGGCAGGCAGTGCCCGTAGAGCCGCACTGTCGACGGAGTTGATGCCGGCTCCGTTGATCAGCGACTGCGTGGCGAACGTTTACTGGAGCGAGGGCGACCTGCTCCACGAGAGCAAGTTGCACAGTCATCTCGCCCATCTCGCTGCGGGGGTAGAGTTGAGGTACACGGCTCCGACCGATGCCGAGAACGCCGTCGCCGAACAGCTCATCGGCGACGCGCAACAGGGCGAACGTCGTTTAGAGGCGATAATGGCTTCAGCCGGTCGTCGCTGACGGATCCCATTTCGCTCGGTGTGGCGCCACGATCTGTGCGAGCATGTCGGGCGTTCCCGGAATGCGCTCGAGGTGCGGATAGCGCAATCCGCCGTGATAATTCAATCGTCGCCGATCAGCCGAGATGGAGACTTTACTTTCCGCTTGGAAATTGGCGAAGACCGACGGTCGTTCCGTTGAGGTTCTTCACGCTTGCGACCAACAAGCCGTTCGCGACGTCGGTGATTTCCTGCACCGTCTCCGCTCCGGCCGCGAGAAGGGCTGCCAGCGCTCCCTCAATGTCGCTGACCGTCACAAATGCGAGCGCTCCCGGAGTGCGATGCATCGCCTCTGGAACGATTCCGATTTCCATTTCTCCCGTTTTGAAACCAGTGTAGTAGTCGCTCTCGACGTATGGCTCGCCGCCGAGCAAAGTGGCGAAGAACTTCCTCGTCTTCGGTACGTCCGAGGCGGGGTAGATGATGAGACTAACCGCGTTCACTTGTGTTCCTCTTTCAGAAAAAGCTTGTTTTAAAGCAACCAGATTCGCCCCGCGAACGCCCTTCAAGGCAGAGTTCCCTTCGCGGACCGACGCTGATTCGCGTGAGCGCCTCCGTAGGTGCAAGCGCGGCACGTTCGGCACCGCCGAAAGCGGGGTTTTCCCGCCATCCGACTACGGGGAAGATCGCCCCGGAGTGGTTCATGCGAGGTTTGAGTTCGATCGTCTGGCTGGTCATGCAAGGTACTAGCTTAAATGGGCAAAGCTCCACGGAGGCGAGCGTTACGGGTGGGGAGGAGGACTGTCGAAACCTGCGTTTGGGTTCGTCGCTTTCGTTGTCGTCGCTACTTCCACGTCATGATCCACGAAAACCGTAAAGACCTGCTGCGTATTCAGGGTCACGTCTCTACCGCGCACAAAGTTGTGAGCAAAGAGCCCTAACGGCCCGAGCAAAACGTAACCGAGGATGGTAGCCGTGCTGGCAGCGCCCTTTTGTTGGCCGCTCTCACTCGCGTGACTCGTTGGTGATAGCACAATCCGTCCTCCGTCTTGACTGAATACCCAGTCGATGCTAACGCCGAGCTTTCCGCCGTGGCCGTTGCTGCCAGCGTGGTCTACCATCGTAACGGTCGCATGGCCGGGAGAGCCTGCGGGAATAACAAGCCATCCGCCTACGTCCACCTCCTTCACAACGTGCACCGCGACCTGGTCGCCCACTTGTGCGGTCGCCGACGATATCGGTTCCGTCAAGGAAACCTGCACGATTGTTCCGCCGGGGACGAGCACGCCGTTTGGCATTGTGCCAGGCCGGGGGGCTCTCGGCGGTGCTGCTGCGCGCCCCGTCGAGGTGGGTGCTGGCGAACGCGTTGCACTCGCCGCTCGCACGAGTAGCGGCGGATTCAAGGCGAGCGCGGCGGCTCCGAATAAAACGGCAACGCTCGCGCTCTTGAGATGCGCCATAGATACCTCCAGCCGCTTGGATTCTACGGCCGAATATCAGGCCCTAGATCGGCGCCGAGTCATCGACCCGGTTGCCGCGTGGAATTGCTCCTACGCCATCTAGCTATCGAGGTCTTCAACCGATCGCCAATGTTCTTGCCCCGTCGTTGGAGGCCGAGGGCACGGACGGCCTCGGCCAGCATCTCATCATCGGAGCGCAAGATGCGTCACTATAAATCCAATCGAGGATCCGGTGAATATCGCCTTCGCCAAAATTCGCAATCTGACTTACCAGCCTACCCGATGCCGGAGAATGACGGCTCGCTGCACCAGTTTCGAACCAGGTTCAGCTGCGTACCGACTTCTGAGGCGACCGAGACCCCGAAGCGCCAATGGTTGCGCCAGGTGCCGAGCCGGTAGATCGAGCAGAGGGTCGGCCCGGTGCCGCCGTGCTTGTAGTCGGCTACCAACGCGGCGACCACCTGCATTGGCGTTGCGTTCGGTCCGAGCGCAATGGTGCCATTCAGTGCACTGACGCTATCGATGCCTCGCGCGCGCGCGTTAGGTCAGCCTCGGGCTTCGCGATGGGCTCGAAGCGCGCGGTGAAGAAGCGCAAAATCCGTGGTTCGTAGACCATCGTAAGGCCCGGGATCTCGTCGCGATGCCGAAAGAGCTGGATCACTGCTTCGGCTGCAACATCGAGGTGGGCGTACGTGTAGACGCGGCGTGGAATCGCCAGCCGCACGAGTTCCAGTTTGGGATAGCGCTGGTTGCCGTCGTCGTCGCGGCCGGCAGAGACGATGCCGCGTTCCATCGCCCGGACACCGCCTTCGATGTACAGATGCGCCGCTAGACTCTGCGCCGGGAACTCGTCCTGCGTGAGATGCGCGAGGAAACGGCGCGCATCCAAGAAGACCGCGTGACCGCCGATCGGCTCGACGATCGCCACACCGGCCGCCCGTAGCGCTTCTCCGAGGTAACGCACCTGGGCGATGCGATGCGCTATGTAGTCGTAGTCGAGTGACTCGACGATGCCGCGTGCCATCGCCTCCATATCGCGGCCCGCGAGCCCGCCGTAGGTCGGCATCCCTTCGAAGAGCACCACCAACTCGCAGGCGCGTTGGTAGAGTGACTCGTCGTTCATCGCTAGGAACCCGCCGATGTTGACCAGACAGTCCTTCTTTCCACTCATCGTACAACCGTCGGAATAGGACATCATCTCAAGCAGGATCTCGGCGATCGTCTGACCGGCATAGCCGGCTTCGCGCTCTTTGATGAAGTATGCGTTCTCGACGCAGCGCGTGGCGTCGAGCATCACGTTGATGCCGTGCCGTTCGGCAATCTGCTTGACCGCTCGCATGTTGGCCATCGAGACGGGCTGCCCGCCTGCCAAATTTACCGTCACCGCCAGAGAGATATAGGGAATGCGCTCGGGACCAACGCGCGCGATCAGCGACTCCAACTTTGTCAGATCGACGTTGCCCTTGAACGGCAGATCGGCGGTGGCGTCGTGCGCTTCATCGACGATGACGTCCACAAAGGTGCCGCCGTTGAGCTCCTGATGGGCGCGGGTGGTCGTAAAGTACATGTTGCCTGGAATGTAGTCGCCAGGCTTGATGAGTATGCGCGAGAGGAGATTCTCGGCACCGCGACCCTGGTGCGTTGGCACCATGTAGGCAAAACCGTAGTACCGCCGTACGGTCTCCTGCAGCGCGAGGAAGTTGCGGCTGCCCGCATAGGCTTCGTCGCCGAGCATCATGCCCGCCCACTGATTGTCGCTCATCGCTGAGGTGCCGCTGTCGGTAAGGAAGTCGAGATAGACGTCCTTCGAGCGCAACAGGAACGTGTTGTACCCGGCCTCCGTGATGAAGCGCTCGCGCTCCTCCCGCGTGGTGCGGGCGATCGGTTCTACGACCTTGATGCGATAGGGTTCGGCAAGCAACATGGCATGGCTCCTGTGGGCGGTGGCGCCGTCAATCGACGACGTTGATGAGTACGCGCTTGAGCGCCGCGACGTCGCGGAGGATCACGGCGTGGGTGGTGGGATCGAGGATGCCCTCGCGACGCATGCGAGCGATGGCGTGGGAGACGGTTACGCGATGCAGGCCCAACAACTCGCCGATGTCGGTATGCGAGAGCGTGATCGTGACGCCGCTTCCGTTTTCACGGTGCGTAAGGCGCTCGCTCGCCGCAGCGTAGAGGAACTTGGCGACGCGCGTGTAGGCATCGAGAAACAGCGTCTCCTCGAGTTGGGTGGACATGATGTACGATTTGTGCGCGAGGTTCGAGAGGATGAAGAATACAAGGTCGGGGTGGTGAGGCACGATCTCCGTGCGCATGGTCTCGGCGCTGAATACGATCATCGTGCAATCGGTCAAAGCCTCGATGTAATGCAGGTACGGCTTGCCGTCGTAAAGCGCAGCCTCTCCCAGAAGGCTGTCCGGTGCCATGAGCCAGAGCGTGCGCTGCAACCCGGAGCGGCCAACCGCTACGACCTTGACGCTGCCCTCGCGCAGCAAGCAGACTTCTTCGACCGGATCGCCGGGGCGCTTGATGACCTCACCGCGGCGATAACGCCGCCGGTAGCCCTGTGGGAGCAGTTCGTCCCAAGCGCTGCAATGCTCGAAGCGGATCCAGGGTGCGGTAAGCTGCCGCTCTTGCGCGTCAGAGTAGCTCATAGAACGAAGGTCTTCGCCACCCTCCGTTTCATCACCCGAACTATGACACAGTCGCGGAGTAGGCGCCGTAGCACGCGCTACAGAAAAGGCCCGCACAGTGGCGGCTCGGCATTGTGCCCTTGCGGCGGTGGTCTTTCTCTGTTGCGTGTTGAGTGCGTCCAGGACCGCGCTCGCGATTCCCGTCTTCGCGAACGGGCAGGGCGGCGTCAATTGCGGTCTCTGTCATACTGTCGTGCCGCACCTGAACGGCTATGGCCGTTACGTCTTGATGACGAATTTTTCGAGAGGCCTCAACAAGCAATTGCAAATGCTGGAGAATCGGAGCCTACCGCTCGCGCTCGAGGCCACCGGTAATGCGTCGAGCCAGCCCGACCCGGCCCTTCCGACGATCAGCAACGCCGTCACCCAGCTCATGTCAGGCGGTTTCATAGGGTCGCACGTCTCCTATTTCGCAACGGTCCCCATCGTCAGCGGTGGTTTCCCGGCACGTGCCGTCGATCAACTGTGGCTCGCCTACGACGGGCTCTCACGCGAAAACGGGAGCCTGCAGATCGGAAAGTTCGCAACGCCGATCTTTGCGCCGTGGATCAGCCAGCCGCTCTCGCTCACCGGGTACGGACCGGCAAGCATGCAAATAGGCGCGAACGATTCGACGATCGCCGACAACCGGTGGGGCGTCTCCTATACGCAGCTGGGGCATCTTGGACTCGTCGGTAACCTCTCGTACCTGGCGGGCGCGGGACCAGTCGAGCGCACATTCAATAGCAACGGCGAGGGCACGGCTTGGACGGGCTCGCTGCAGTATATCTCTCCCGAGTCGCGATGGTCCGGAGGCCTCGCCGGAATGCTCGGCTGGTATCCGCTGTCATCGGGCGCGAGCGATCGCTACACGCGTGCGGCGGTGCTGGCTTCCTACAGTGGCGATCGATACGAACTGGTAGCTCTGGACGTCGTCGGCCACGATGACCATCCGGGCGGGCGCCTACCCGCGGCAAACAGCAACGGGTTCTCCTTCGAAACGATCTACAGTCCGCGTTTCTGGCTGCACTTCGATGCTCGCTACGAGCAGACCAACGACGGCCTAGGTGCTTCACGCGTCAATTATGTCGCCGCTACGGCTTTCAATCTTCGGGCAAACGTTATTCTGACCGTTGAGGAACTGGCGAGGGTCGGGAACAAGCCGGCATTCAACTATCAGTTGTTGTGGGCCGGCCCGTGGTTTCGGGACCGTTTCCCTCCGGGAAGCGTGCCGCCCGTCTCCCAGATGACGGCTTCTACGAGTGCACAGGCTGGAGAAATCGCGAACGGACGCTCGATCTTCTTCACCGGTAAGGATTCGGACGGGGTGCGGATCACCGCGAATCCGGCGCGCGTCTATCAAAGCTGCGCGGTGTGCCACGGTGCGGAGGGACGAGGCGGCGTGCTGCTCCTGGACGGAGCGATAAGCGCGAGATTGGGCCCTCGCGCGCGCATGCTCGACGCGATGGGATCGTCCACGCAGATGAGCAACATGAGCATGGAGAGTACGCCGTGGACGATCGCGCTCTTCGAGCGTGCGGTTTCTGAGGGAGTCGACAACAACGGCATGGAGTTGAGCCCGGTGATGCCGCGTTGGAAGATGTCTAATCGCGACCTGCACGATATCGCCTTGTACCTCTTGACCCAAATCCGCTGAGCGACGAGCCAATCTCGTCTCTCATCCCAGCTCGCGCGGCCGCAACCAGGCCGGCGGCTCGCCGTCACAGAAGCATGCGATATCCCGTCTCGGAGGTGTGTCCGATGCGTTTTCTTACCGTTCTTTTCGTCATTTTGGCGCTGCTAAACCCCAGGCCGGCTGCGGCCCAGGGCATGGATGCATCCGGGCTCTTGGCCCTGCACCATCGCTACGTCGGCTGGCAGTTCGGGGACGGAACGTTCACGTCGATGCGTGAGTCCGGAAACCTCGTGAATACCAAGCCGTCGGCGGGAGCGACGCCCCAGCCGCCAACGCCGCTCAGGATCTTGATTCGCGGCGTGGCCTTTCGCGCGACGCAGGTCGACTCCGACACGGGTCGCCCTATAAATACCGGTTTCACCGGCCGCGTCTTCTGGGACTCAAACGAAAACGGCTTTACGCACCCGATCATCGGCGATGAGGAAAAGTACGAGATAGCGTATCAGTTCCTATTCAACGAGGCGACGGCGGAGCTCGCCGGAGCCCTCCGGAACCCCGTGACGATCGACGGCACGAGCTATCCGGTAGTACGCGTTACCCCCAGCACCGGCTTCCCCATCGATCTCGCCATCGATCCACGAACCGGGGCGTACGTACGAGCCGTCATCGATCCCGACGGTAGCTACGAAACGACCATCGACATTCTTTCGTACGCGCAGCCGTTGCCCGGGAAGCGCGTCATGTCGAGTTACCGCTATCACGATTCGCACTACACGCACGAGATCACGACGTTTCAGCCGAACGTGCCGATCGCCGACGACGAGCTGCATCCACCCCAACAAACGGCAACGTGGACGTTCGCGAATCCGAATCCGTTTCCGATCGATGCACGAGGCAACTTCATCCTCGTGCCTGCAACGGTGAACGGCGTGCGAGGAACGTTTCTCCTGGACACGGGCGCCAGCATGATTCTCTTAACGAGCGATTTCGCAAAGCGAGCCAACGTGCACCGCGCAGCCGGTGGCGAGATCTACGGAATTGGCGGTGCGGCGTCGGCGGAGACCGATCTCATCGACTCGCTCGTCGTCGGTGGCAACACGCTCTCGCACGTCATCGCAATGTCGTCGGCGCTCGGAAACGATTACCGCGGGCTGCTGGGGGGTGCCTACAACAACGAGCACGTGGACGGCTTGCTCGGCTACGATCTCCTCGGCGGAGCGTTCGTAAGAGTCAACGTCGGTGCGAGCACGATGACGATCCTCGATCCCGCTTCAGCCGATCTCTCCGGCGAACACGGAGCCGTGCTCGCGGTGGACCTGAGTTCCGGTCAGCCGACCATTCCCATGATGCTCGATGGCTCGATTGCCGTTAATGCCACGCTCGATACGGGAGATCGCGCCGGCGTCGGATATAGTCGCGAGCTCGTAAGCAAGTATCACATCGCGATCATTCGAGGGATGGCAATGATCGGCGGCGTGGGCGGTGGCGAAATCACGAACTGTGGAGCTTTTGGTAAGCTCTCCATCGGTCCGATCGTCTACGAGGGTGAAGCCGCCTGCGAAACGAGCGCGCTGACCGGAACCGATCTCTTGGTCGGGATCGACTTCCTCAAGCATTTCAACATGGTCTTCGACTATCCGCGCGGGCAGATGGCGTTGGATCCACTCCCCTAACGAGCGAGTCGTGCGGTCGGAGGGACTCGAACCCCCAACCTACAAGTTCGTAGCCTGTTGCTCTATCCAATTGAGCTACGACCGCATGTGACTCGCTTGACCCGATAGTTCCCTTCGGAGAGAGAGGGATTCGAACCCTCGATACGACTTTACATCGTATAACGGTTTAGCAAACCGCCGCCTTCAGCCGCTCGGCCATCTCTCCATGTAGATTTCATACGGGTTTCCGCGGCACTCGCCCGTTCTCTGACCGTCGCGGTTGCCATTCGGTTGCCGTAGGGTGATCCTCCTGTCCTTGCTCACGGTCAGCCAGCGCGGTTCGCGGCCTTCGCGTGCCGCGCCTGCGCTGCCTCAAGCGAGTCTGCAACAATCGCGACCGCGCGCTCCTGGAGGTCGAGGGAGTCGGAGTGTTTCGCTCGCGGTTGCACGGCGGATCGCGAAAGCGCTCTCAATGCGGCTCCAAGACCTGGTAGATAATGCCACTATCGCCGCATCCTCTCAGGATCGCACGAAATCGCGCAGGCGGTCGCGAGCTGACCGCATAGGAAGTCGGCTGGAAGTCGGCGCAATCTCCTGCATGAGAAAATCTGTTGTGATTCTCGCTGTTATCATTGGTGCGCTAGCGACAGCCTCGGTCGCGATGGCGACAACCGCGCACGGTCCGTACGGGGCGATTGCATCGACCGCGCCCGGAAGGACCGTGTGGTTTGGCTGGAGCCACAATTATACAACGCTCGCGGTCGCGGAAGGAAATGCTTTGGCCGCATGCGCCTCGCTGCATCGTGGCCGTTGCTATTTCAGGGTCGCGTTTTGGGGCAGAGGCGAGTGTGCGGCGATCGCAAAGAACGGCGGCCGGCTCGGTTGGGCCTCCGGCCGCAGTATCGCTGCTGCACGACATAGTGCGCTAGATGCGAGCGACGGCGGGTTCATCATGGCGGTGCATTGCAACGGATAGTCGTGTCGGGCAGGGGCGATCGCATCCCGTTCGACCTCGGCGCGCCCTAAGCGGCGCTAGAGCCATGGAATCTAGAATTCCATAGCGCGCAGGCGAGTGAAAACGCGAAGCCGCCCGAGGGCGTGGATCGAGTGGCTTCTACTCCTGCAAGTGCCCGCTTCTTCCGTCGTGGGACATTTTTTCCCAGAATGTTACTGTGGTACGTCGGCACAGGCGAGGATGGCTTCGCCTCGCTCGCTGGCAGCGGTGGCATCGGGGGTTGCCACCCCCAGCGTCATCGCATCGCGAGCGTCCGCGGCCGTGTTGCAAGCGACACGCCAAAGTCGGAATCGAAGGGCTATACCTCCGCCGAGTTTCAGGCCGTACGCAAGGCGCTGCTGTCATGCCTGGACGCAGACCGCGCGTACTTGAGACGATGGGTAATGCAATGGATCGATGATCGCGGCCGGATCATCCCAAATGCTGAACCGTTGCCGGATCGAGGCTGCTAAAAACGGAAGTTTGCCTGCCTGCGGGAACTTACGACCAGCGCGGTTGCCAAACGGTTGCCAAACGGTTGCCATCGATAGCGACGGAATGCGACCCAATGCATCTTACAACGACCAACTTTATTCGGCGTCGCATTCGCTTCGACTCGCTTCGACTCGATTCGACCAGCACAGGTCAGATTAGCAAACCGCCGCCTTCAGCCGCTCGGCCATCTCTCCCTATAGGTTATACGCGCGTTTACGCTGCACTCAACCTGTCACTGGGCCCGAGGGGGCCCTCAGGGTTGCTGCGCGCTGCGCACGATCGACCTTTCTCGCCTGCCGCACGACGAGCCTGTGTGTCGGCCAAGCGCTCTAGCCTGCGCCCAACGGCTATACGGCACCTGCGCGTAACAAGACGAAGGCCGCGCATAAGCGCGGCCTTCGCGGCGTCGCCCGTTGCGACTATTGACCAGAGCGGGGCGCAGCGGATCTCCGCGGCGCTGGTGCACGGTGCCCTGCCGGCCGCAACGGCGCTGGGTGATATGCCGGAGCGTGGTATGCCGGAGCGTGGTATGCCGGAGCGTGGTATGCCGGATGGTACGCCGCAGCGTGGTATGCCGGATGGTACGCCGGAGCGTGATATACCGGATGGTACGCCGGAGCGTGGTATGCCGGATGGTACGGCGGAGCGTGATATGTGCGCGTCGTCGTGCGATGCGTTACCATGTGCGTTACCGGATGGAACGTGCGCGTCGTCGTGCGATGCGTTACCATGCGCGTTACCGGATGGAACGTGCGCGTCGTCGTGCGATGCGTTACCATGTGCGTTACCCGATGGAACGCGCGCGTCGTCGTGCGATGCGTGATCGCTGTGTGATGCATGATCATGGCATGATAAGCCGATGGGCTTCTCACGACGTGCGCCGCCGAGTAGGTGCGGTCTTGCGCTCTGAGCGGTGCGAAGTGCGTCGGCCTTCTGCCCCCCGCGAACGGGCGAGCGACGGCGGCAACGGCGGGCCGCCCGTGATTATAGCGCGCGTAGAGCAAGCGATCTTGCGAGGCGACTCTAGCATGCTGAACCTGCGCGTAGGTCATTCCGACGTGCCGCCCCTGGCGGAACGCGAGCTGCGAGCGCGTCGGACGCGCCGGGTCGCCGCCCGGACCGCCATTGTATGCTACGCGGTTGCCCCTCCAGCCTAGGACGCCGCGATCGCTGCGATAGCGGTAGCTGGCGAAGCCGTAGCCCACGTTGCCGTACACGGCGGTGTTGTACCAGAAGTGCCGGTTACGCCAGTACCCGCCGACGTAGCCGTTGCCGTAATAGCCATAGCCGTAATCGATGCCGCCGTAAAAGCCGACCTGCGGACCCCAGTATCCCGGTTGCCAGTCGTAGCATCCGCAAGACGGATCCCAACCCCAGTAGCCGGGCGTCCAGTAGAAACCGACCTGAGGCGCCATATTCCAGTAGCCCGGGACCCAATAATATCCGCCCGGACCCCATGCCCAATAGCCGGGAATCCAAACGTAGCCTGGTCCCGGCGGCGCTGGCGCGTAATAGACAGGAACCGGCGGCGGCGCCACGTTGACGAACAAGCCGACGTTGCCGAAGTCGACGCCGACGGATACTTGCGCCGACGCCGGCGCGGGCACGATGAAAAATGATATCGAGATGATTGCTGCGGTGATGAGAAGTCGCGAGATGGTACCCATTGTTGCCTCCGATGTGCCAACATAGAACGCGATGGCCTTATACCATGGTTCCCAAAATCGCGAGAAGTGAACAACACAGGAGACGCTCGCTTAGTAACGCAGCCGAACTCGGCGCCGATCGTGGCGTCGATATATCAGACGCTATGATCGACGTGCGGACCCGCGGAGGCCGGAGGGGCGAATGCGGGTCCGCCGTTGGCGCCGTTTGGACCCGGTTCGCGCGGAACGACCAAAGGAGCCGGCGTCGGCGCAATCTCTGCGAATGTCGTCTGCGCGGTGTTGGCCGTCGGCTGCGGAACCGGCTCCGGCCTGCTGGGCGGAACCGGCATTAGCGGGATGTCGTCGTACGACGAGCTCGAGCGTTTTACGAACGCGTCGAATCCCAGAACGCGTCCGGTCGGAAGGAGGAGGCTCACGGTCGAGAGCGCGAGAGCTGCGACGCCGAGCGTGGACAAGCCGCTGAGTCCAACGCGCCCTTGATCCAAGACGAAGGATGCAGCGAGAACGACGCCGATCAATCCGCCGAGGCGCGTGAAGAGACCGAGCAGCAGCAGGACGCCGGCCGCCAGCTCGCCGATGCGAACGAGCTGCGCAAAGATCTCGATGTGCGTCTGAACGATACCGACGAGAAACGCGTGATACGGTCCGCTCGTCACCGCCGCCGCCTTCGCAATCGCTACGCTCATGGAACCGTTGGGCGGCAGAAACGCGCTGCCGTTCGTGAACTTCGGAATGGCAAGCGAGATCCAAAAGACGCCCGTGTAGATTCGCAACGCTGCGGCGACCCATGCATAGGACTTCGCGGACGGGATTCTCATGCTAACCTTCCTGCGCTACGCTGCGCCTCGCTTCTCCACGACCGCTTGGCTCACGCGGGCGAGCCGGACGATCAACGCCGCGACCTCTCGCGCTGCTTGCGGCCGCCCCAGCTTCGCAGCCGCGGCCACCATGGCGGATCTGCGATCCGGGTCGGAAAGTATCATATCGAGCGCGTCCGAAAGTTTCGGTAACGAACGCACTCGTACTGCGCATCCCCCTTCGACCAGCACGCCCGAATTCCGCTCTTCCTGCCCGGGAAGCGGGCGACAGAGCACGAGGGGTATTCGGGCAGCCAGAGCCTCCGCGGCAGTCAGGCCGCCGGGCTTGGTCACGAGCACGTCGCAGGCGTGCATGTAGTCGTAGACGTTCTCCACGAATCCCAGCACGCGCACCGGGCGGCTGAGCCGCCGTGCGGCCGCGAGCGCCCGGCGCTCGGTGCGGCCGTTCCGCCCAGCGATGGCGACCGCCGCGACCGGCGTCCGGGTCTCTTCCACGGCCGCAATCATGCGCTCTAGCGGACCGATGCCCAGACCGCCGCCCATCAACAGCACGACAGGACGGTCCTGCGGTAAGCCGAGCCGCGCTCGCAACGCCGCGCGCGTCTCGCCGTTCGCGGAGAAGCGCGGGTGTACCGGGATACCCGCAGCGAGGACGCGTTCGGCCGGAACGCCGCGAGCGACGAGCTCGGCGCGCAGCGTCTCGGTGGCTACGACGTAGCCGTCGACGCCCGCCTGTACCCAAAATCCGTGCACCGCGAAATCGGTCACGATGCCGAGAACCGGCGGCGCATCGGGATACGCCGCCTTGTACTGCGCCATCGCTCCGAACGGAAAGGCGTGCGTGCAGACAACGACGTTGGGGCGCTCGCGCTCGATCAACGCGCGAAGGTTCGCGGCGGTGAACTGATGCGCCCACGTACGGAAGGGACCGATTTCGGTCGCGCGCTCGGCTTTATCGTAAAGATAACGATACATCTGCGGTAGGGTCTTGACCATCTGCAGGTAGCCGCTGGAAACGACGCGCGAGACGACGAGCGCCGCATACCGGTAGGAGTCGACGACGAGGCCGCGATTCTCCGGTGCGACGTCTTCGAGCGCGGCACAGACGGCGTTCGCCGCCGACGAATGTCCGACGCCCACGTTCGCCGATAGGAAGAGCGCGCGGATCACGCCTTGTCGTCCTCGGGTTCGTCGGCGAAATCGAGATAGTCGTCGAGCACCTCTTGCGCGAGGGCGTCGTCTTCGAGCAACTTCCCGTACGGATCGGTGACGATGAAGCTCTCGTCGCCCTCCTGCGGCTCGTGCAACAGCACCGCATAGCCGCTTGCTTCTTCTTCGTCGTCTTCGAGAAGCGCCACGACCCGAAACGGTAACTCCTCTCCGCCCGGCGTCCTCACGTACAGCGTGTCGTTGACGTCGAGGGGCTCGTCGCCCGCTTCGGAACTCATATCGCCACCTATCTCAAACATCGCGCAACGTTGGCCTGATGCTGCGCGAGGGTCTCCGCGAAGACGTGCCCGCCGCCCCCGCAATACACGTAGTAGAGCGCCTTCGTGGTTGCGGGGTGGAAAGCCGCCTCCAGCGACGCACGCCCGGGGTTGGCGATCGGCGTTGGCGGTAAACCCGTGTGGAGATAGGTGTTATAGGGCGACCGCACCGCCAAGTCCGCGCGCGACAACTCCTGCTTGTGATGCGGTAGTGCGTACTCGATCGTCGCGTCGACCTGGAGTGGCATGTGCAGACGCAGACGATTGTAGATGACGCCGGCGATCATCGGACGATCCTTATCGAGCTTCGCCTCTCGCTCCACGAGCGACGCAACCGTCACGGCCTGCGGCACCGAGACGTGCAACGCGCGAGCGCGGCGCGACGCATCGGCCGGAAGCGCCGCGAGGAAGCCGCTCTCGAGCTCCTCTTCGATTTGTTGCGGCGTCGCGCCGACCGGAACGAGATACGTATCGGGAAAAAGAAAGCCTTCCAAGCCGTGCGTGCGAACGCCGCCGACCACGATCGACGCCGCCGCAAAGGAGCGCGCGAAGGTCGCCGCGTCGCCGACGCCCGCCCTTTGCAGCCGCTGCGCAATTTGTTCGTCGGTAAACCCCTCGGGAATCGTCACCCACTCTGCGACGGTGGCTCCTTGCGTGACGAGAGCGTGCAAGACGTCGGCCTCGGTCTCGTGCGGCACGAAGCGGTACTCGCCGGCACGTACCTTCGTCTCCTCGCCGCGAAGACGCGCGAGCACATGCAGGGGCAGCGCGTGCGCGATGACGCCCGCACTCCTCAGGCGCCCGAGCACGTCGTCGAATGACGCGCCTGACGGGATCACCACGCGCGTCCGAGCGATCGGCCGCGACCGATCGAAGAACGCTCCGTAGAGCAACAGCGCCACGACGACGATTGCGGCCGCGACGACAAGGAACAGGAGGGCGCGCAGCAGTTTCATTTCTGTACACGACGACGAGCCAAGTACGTCTCCAATATCAAGGCCGCGGCCATCATATCGACGGCCCGGCGACGGCGGTTTCGCGAGGCGTCGGCGGCGATCATCGCCTTCGTCGCCTGCGCGGTGGTCATGCGTTCGTCAACGCGATGAATCGTTCCCGCGAAGACGCGCCGAAGGTGCTCCACGAAGTCGTCCATCTTACGTGCGGCGATGCCGCGCTCGCCGGAGAGCGTCACCGGATCCCCTACCACGAGCTCGCGCACGCCGTAGTTTTCCAGATACTCGGCGATGCGGTCCAGATCGTCCTTCAGGCTCGTGCGCCCAATCGTTCCGATCGGCAACGCGTACGTTTCGCCCGGATCCGCGACCGCGACACCGATGCGCTTTTCGCCGACGTCGAGGGCCATGATCGCGCTCATCGCATCTCCACTACCGACGCCGAGGATCGCGGGCGCCGGCCGAGATGGTGTGCGACGAGCAGCTCGACGGCGTCCGCAACGCGCGGGACTGCCTGCACCATCGCCTGGCGCAGCTCTCGCGGTGCGGCGAGCGCGCGGAGATTGTCGAGCGCCGCGACGTCGAGCTCGGGTAGGTCGCGCCATCGTTCGCGGCACGACGCATCGATCAGCCCGCCAGCTTCGACATCCACCCACGCGCTCGCGCCAAGCGCGCTCCCGCACCGAACGCAGGCGTCGAGCGGAGGAGCGACGCCGAGTGCGTCGAGCAATCGCATCGAAAAGCGCGGCAAGAGCGCCGACGGTGCTTCCGATCGCGCGACTGCGGCAAGCATTCCCGCGAGCAGCGCGTAGACGTCGGGAAGCGCAAGCTCCGGCTCGGAGAACGCGTCCACCATCTCGCACGCGGCCGCAGCCACCGAGAACCGCCGCGGGTCGACGAGCTCGCACCAGTGCTCGCGCAGGATCTCCGCGCCGGCAATGACGTCGAGCGAGCGCCCGCGGTGAATCGTTAGCGTCACTTCGTTTCCGAACTCGAGGCGTCCGCCGACGCGACTGCGACCGCGCCGGATGCCTTTGGCCACCGCTTCGACCTTGCCGTGCTCGAGCGTAAAGAGGATGACGATGCGGTCGGCTTCACCGAGGTTTCGCGCGCGCAGGACGATGCCGCGCGCTTTATAGGTCCGCGCCGCCGTCATGACTACTTTGGCGAGAGCGCGTCGCCCGTGAACGGATACGGAAGCAGCTCGGCGAGCGTCGTCGCGACCACGCCGTCTGGCGACGTGAACGTCACGGGCATCGTGCGATCGAACTCTGCGATGAACTGGCGACACGCCCCGCACGGCGCGGTCGTCGCGCCCTCCGGGCCGGCGATGGCAATGGCACGAAAACGGCGGTGTCCCTGCGCGATCGCACGCACCAGCGCCGCCCGCTCCGCGCAGAGCGAGAGACCGTAGCTCGCGTTCTCGACGTTAGACCCCGTGATCACCGTTCCGTCGACCGTTTCGACGGCGGCGCCGACGGCAAAGCTCGAGTACGGCGCGTATGCGTGCGCGCGCGCGGCACGCGCCGCCTCGATCAACTCCTTAGCGGACGGCATCGTGCGCGTTCGCCTCATTACGCTCGCCGCTCGCTTGCTGCCCGGTAACGCTCTTCGCGTGAAAGACGCGTACCGCGAGAATGCGCCGTCCGTAGGCGCGCTCCACACGCAGACGCGTGTTGTCGTCGGCTTCGATCTCTTCGCCCTCCGACGGCAGACGTCCGAAACGCCCGACGGTGTAGCCGCCGATCGTTTCGAAGTCCTCCGTGGGCAGGAGCGTTCCCAATCGGGCGTTCACGTCTTCGACGTTGGTGCGCGCGTCGACGATCGCCTCCTCCGGCGAGACCTCCGCGATCGGCTCCTGCTCGTCGATATCGTGCTCGTCGCGAATCTCCCCGACGATCTCCTCGAGGATATCTTCCATCGTTACGAGGCCGGCAGTTCCACCGTACTCGTCGACGACGATTGCGAGCGAGAACTTGTCGCGCTGCATCTCACGTAGGAGCTCGGCGATCCGCTTCGATTCCGGCACGTGCACCGCCGGACGCATGAGCGCGCGAAGCGTAGTCGTGGAAAGCGTACCCGTCGCAAGCGCGATCATGAGCTCGCGGTCGTGGATCACGCCGATGATGTCGTCTTTCGATTCCTGATAGACGGGCAGGCGCGAGTGCCCCTCGGAAATGATGACGTCGAGCGCCCGCCGCGGCGACGCGTCCATGGAGACCGCGACCATCTCCGGTCGCGGGGTCATCACTTCGCGCGCGATGGTATCGCCGAACTCGATCACCGAGTGAATCATCTCGCGCTCCTCCTCTTCGATGACGCGCTGTTCGGCGCCGACGTTGACGAGTGCGCGGATGTCTTCCTCGGTGACGAAGATATGCTGCACGTTGCGGATCCCAAACGGCCGTAAGAGCAAGGCTGTGACGAAGAGAAACGCATTGGCGAACGGCGTGAGTATCCACGCGACCGCGCGCATAAGCGGAGCGAGGCGCAGCGCCCAGCGCTCGGCGTCGCTCGTGGTGACCGTCTTCGGCACGATCTCGCCGAAGAGCAGCACGACGAGCGACAGCGCCAGCGTCGAAAAGACGGCGGGATACGGAAGCCCGAGCGACAGCGCGAGGGTCGTGGCGATGGAGCTCGCACCGAGCAGCGCCACGGTATTTCCGATGAGGACGCACGTGAGGAAGCGGTTGCGCTCGTCGGTCAGGCGCACGATATCGTTCGCGCCGCGCAGGCGGCGTTCGGCCATCGTTCGGGCGCGCAAGCGCGAGACGGAGATCAGCGCCGCCTCGGACGCCGAGAAGAACCCGGAGATGACGATCAGCACCACGAGGGCGACGACATCGAACGCGTCGATGCTGTGGGTCATAGCGGGGGGTCGCTGGTCAAATCTGCGCCATTATAGCATACGCGGGTCGTGCGCCAGCAGGCAGAGACACGCCGCGCCGACGCCTACGAGCGGGCCGGTAAGGACTGCTGCCGCGAGCGGACGACGCGTCAAGGCGACCGCAGCCGCGAAGAGTATCGCCGCAACCGCAGGCCAGTAGCCGAATCTCGCCGATGCCGTAAAGGCGACGAGCGCCGCGATCGTCCACGGAACGGTTGCTCGCCCGCTGAACGCGGCGCCGCATCGCGCCTTCAGCAGCACCGCGAGCAACGCGCCCAGCCCGAGCGCGGCCACGACCGTCTGCGCGTCGAGCTGCGGAACTGCCGGCGGGCGATAGCCGGATACCCACGCGGAGATGAAAATCGCGAGCCCCGCGAGCACGGCTCCGATCGACGCGACGAGCACCGCACCGGCGGCGGCGTCCTTTGCGCGTTTCGCGACCGGGTGCAGCTCGAGCGTCGCGAGATCGACCTGCGCTTCGATCGCGGTGTTCATCAGCTCCAGGCCGAGAACGAGCGCGACGAGCAGAACGACGACGACGAAGGCCCACAAATTCACGTGCAACGCGAGAGCCACGACGAACGCCGCGGCGGCAACGATCATGTGCACGACGAGGTTCGGTTGAACGCGAGCGGCGTCGACGATGCCGTCCGATGCGTGTGCGAACGACTGCAAGAAGCGCGTCATCGCACAGGATACGGCCACGGCATGCCGATGCACTGTGCCAGGCGCCGCTCCTGCGCTTCCATGGCTTTGCGCTCGTGCGCTACGTGATGGTCGTGCCCCATCAGATGCAAGAGGCCGTGAATGAGCAGCCGTTCGAGCTCGCGTTGGAGCGGCGCACCATACCCGGCAGCTTGACGCTTCGCCGTCTCCACGCTGATCACGATGTCGCCGAGCGTATCTTCGGGTCCAGGGAGCGCACGGCCGTCCCTCATGGGGAATGACAATACGTCCGTTGCTTGGTCTTTGCCGCGGTGGTGATGGTTGAGCTGACGCATGGTCTCGTCATCCACGAGCGAGAGCGACACGGAGGAGCGCTCCTCGCCGAGTTCCTGCATGAGGCGGCGCGCCGCGATCTTCAGCGCGCGGCTGTTGGCGCCGCAGCGCCGCACGTCGTTGCGGAAATGAATCACTGCGGTACGTTGCCGTAGGCGCGTACGATGCGCGTTACGAGCGGGTGACGCACGACGTCGCCCTCTGCGAACTCGACCACTGCAACGTCCTCTACGCGTGCCAGCCGCTGCGCCGCGTCCACGAGACCGCTCGTCGCTCCAATCAAATCGATCTGCGTGACGTCGCCGACCACGACCATTTTCGATCCGGAGCCGAGGCGCGTGAGAAACATCTTCAGCTGGCCCCTCGTCGCGTTCTGCGCTTCGTCGAGGATGACGAACGCATCGGAGAGCGTGCGGCCACGCATGTACGCAAGCGGCGCGACCTCAATCGTGCCGCGTTCCATGTAGCGCGCGACGACGCCCTCCTCGAGCATCTCGCCGAGCGCGTCGTAGAGCGGACGCATGTACGGGTCGACCTTTTCGCGGAAATCGCCAGGAAGAAAGCCGAGCTTCTCGCCGGCTTCGATTGCGGGGCGCGAGAGCACGACGCGCGCAACCTCGTGTGCTTTGAGGGCGCGCACGGCCATTACGACCGAAAGAAAGGTCTTGCCGGTACCTGCCGGCCCGATGCCTATCGTCAGCGTATTGGCTTCGATCGCCTCGACGAAGCTGCGCTGCCCTGCCGTCCGAGCGCGAATTTCGCGTCCCCGCTGCCCGCGCAGTAGCGTCGTTGCCACCGCGCGGCCTTCACTGCGCTCGGTGTCCGCAACCGCGAGTGCGACGTCGTGTGGTGTGATCTGCGTCCCTTCCATCGCCGCTTCGAGCATGCGCGTGACGGCCTGCGCGGCGCGCTCGACGTTGCGTTCCTCTCCCGCGAGCACGAGACGGTCGTCCTCGGTGCGCAGACGGACGTCGAGTCCTTGTTCCAGGGCCGACAGATTGCCGTCGCATTCGCCGAAGAATCGAACGCGATCCGACAATCGCTCGAGGCTGATGCTGCGGGTCGTCAAACGATCGAGGACCACTCGCGCAGTGCGCGAGGCGGCCCGAGCACTTCGAGCGCGATGATGCCGCGCACGACGGGCGAGCCGCGTTGGAAGACGCTCGCGGCCGAAAGCGGGCGCGGCGTAGCGGAGCGGAGCGTCGGAACAATGGGCGCCGCAGGCGGTACCGCAGGAGTGACCGCGGCGCGCTTGCGCGCAGCGCCCTTCAAGCCCGTCATGAGCGAAGCCGAAGAGCCAATCCTGAGCGGAGCTACCGGAGGCGGCAGAGTCGAAGGGCCTGTCCTGAGCGTTCCCGCCGAAGGCGACAGAGTCGAAGGGCGCTTCGCACTTCGGACGATCGACGAGATGACGGCGATAAGGATGAAGACCGCCCAGATGAGACCGCCGAAATCCCGAACGTTCACGCTACGAGCTCATCGGCGGCTGTTGGGTCGCCTCCGGCTGCGGCGGCGTTTCCGACGCGCCGATCGAGCTACGCATCTCCGTATCTGCCTGGATGTTCCTCAACCGATAGTAATCCATCACGCCCAGGTTGCCGCTGCGAAACGCTTCCGCGATCGCGAGCGGGATCGATGCCTCCGCCTCCACGACTTTGGCGCGCATCGCTTGCGTGAGCGCTTTCTGCTCTTGCTCGCCGGCAAGCGCGGCGTACTGCCGCTCCGCAGCCTTAGCCTGTGCGATGCGCCGGTCGGCCTCCGCCTGGCTGGTCTGCAGCTCGGCTCCGATATTCTTCCCCACATCGACGTCCGCGATGTCGATGGAGACGATCGAGAACGCCGTGCCGGCGTCAAGACCCTTGGATAGCACCGTCTTGCTGATGCGGTCGGGATACTCGAGCACTTCCTTGTGGTCGGCAGCGGCGCCGACCGCCGCCACGACGCCTTCGCCGACGCGCGCGATCACGGTCTGCTCTCCGGCACCGCCGACGTAGCTGTCGAGGTTGCTGCGCACCGTAACGCGCGCCTTCACGTTGAGCTGGATGCCGTTCTGCGCGACGCCCTGGAAGGTCGGCGTCTCGATGACCTTCGGGTTGACGGAGTTCTGCACGGCTTCGAGCACGTTGCGTCCGGCAAGGTTGATGGCAGCCGCACGCTGCCACTCCAGCGGTAACTCCGCACGTTGCGCGGCGATCATCGCGAGCGTCACCGCCTCGACGTTGCCGCCCGCGAGGTAATGCGACTGCATAGGATCGATCGTCACGTTCAAACCCGCTTTGCGCGCTCGTACGTAGTTCGTGACGATAATGCCCGGCGGAATGCCGATCAGGCGCATCCGCACGAGCGTGATGATGCCGATCGGTACGCCGGCAGCGATCGTACGGATCCACAAGCCGAGCGGAAAGTAATACAGAAACATGACGAACAGAATGAACGCGACGAGGACGATGATGCCGGTGACGAACGCCACGAAAAACTCCTTATGGTGCGTTGGGATTGACGGCAGGCTCGACGAAGATGCGCGCGCCTTCTACGCGCACGACGCGAATCGGCGTGCCGGCAGAGATGTATTGGCCTTCCGTAAGCACGTCGATGCGCCGCCCGTCGATCGAGGCGATGCCGGCGGGGCGCAGATACGAGACGGCGATACCCGTGTGTCCTTGGAGGTCGTGAAAATCACGGCTCGACACGTAGTCCGGGCCTTGAACGTGCGCGAGCGCGAGGCGTCGTACCCATGCGTTCTCAGGCAGCACGCGCAACGCGAGGAGAAAGACGACGATCGTGAGAGCGAGCGAGGCCGCCACCGTTTCCAAGGCAACGTTGATGTACGGAATACCGAACGCCAAGACAACGGCCGCTGCCAGCGCTACCGCGCCCAAGATCCCGGGGAAAGTATGCCCGGGAACGACGTGCAGTTCCCAGAGAATCCCCAACAGGCCGAGCACGGCAAGCGCGATCACCGTCCAGTTCGAGAAGCCGGCGTAGACGTGCGTTCCAAAGAAGAGCGCGAACGCAAGCACGGCGATAAGTCCGGCGATGCCGTGGAGGGTGTAGAGCTCGACCATGAGTCCGAGCATGCCGATCGAGAGCAGCAGCCCGCTGACCGCCGGGTCTGTGGCAAACCGCGCGAGGCTCTCGGCCCACGTCAGCGCTTCGCTCTGCCGCGGGTTGGCGGCGAGGTGCACGACGGCGAGCGCCGCAGCGAACGACGGCGCGTACGCAACGGCAATGTGCGAGCGCAGGGCTTCGCTCGTGTCGAGCGTGAGAATTGCCCCGCTCTTCTTATACGACGGAGCGTCGACTTGGCGATCGACCATGGCGGCGGCGAGCGTTGCGTCGTAGTGATTGCGCTCGGCCGTCGATTCGAACTCCGCTCGCAGCGCGGAGACCATCTTCGGCGTATTGGGGATCGGTTCGGCCGCGCCGATCGAGGCACCGGGCCCGACCACGATCTTCTGCGCGCACAACGTAATGAGCGCCGCAGCCGAATACGCACGCTCCACGTACGCGATCACGGGAACGTGGGCTGCGAAGAGCGCGTCGCGAATCGCGAAGGCCGACGAAACCAGCCCACCCGGGCTGTTGACGTCGAGCACGATCGCTGCGGCGTTCTCCGCGTTTGCTTGAGCGACCGAGCGCTGCACGAGGTGCGCCATGCCGTCGTCGACCGTGCCGTAAATCGGCACGACGACGATCGGGGCCGATGCCGGAGCAGAGAACGCCTGCGCGCAAAGCGACGCAATCCCACACGAGAGGAGTCCGAGCCATATCCCAGCGCGTAGGCGAAACGCCTTCATCTTCTTGAGAGACTACTTGCTTTCGCCGGCCTTCAGCGCCTCCTGGACGATCTCCGCGACGAGCTTTCCGTCCGCCAGCCCACGCAATTGCGGCATCACCGCCTTCATAACGGTGCCTTGACTGCGCTCACCGGCAGGCAAGGCCGCCAGTGCTGCTGCGACGACCGCACGCACCTCGCCGGCAGATTTCTGCTGCGGAAGATACGCCAGAAGCACTTCGCGCTCGGCGCGCTCCTTCTGCGCGAGCTCGGTGCGGCCGGCCTTCTCGAACTCTTCGATCGAGTCGGCACGCTGCTTCACGAGCCTGCGAACGACGTCGAGCTCCTCCGCGTCGGTCGGCTCCGTGCCCGTCTCGCCGCGCTTGTACGTGAAGCCGGATATGGCGGAGCGCAGCGTGTCGGCGCGCAGCCGGTCGCGCGCCTTCATCGCCTCACGTAAGTCGGAGGCGATGCGATCCTTCAGCGAGCCCATCGGGGATTGCTCAGACTCGGCGCTTGCGGGCGGCGGCTGACTTCTTTTTCCGGCGCACGCTCGGCTTCTCGTAATGCTCGTGCTTGCGAGCCTCCGCGAGGATGCCGGCTTTCTGGGTGGCCTTCTTGAAGCGCCGCAGGGCGCTCTCAATCGACTCACCCGGCGCAATGCGGACTTCCATTATTCAACCCCCTTTCCCGGCATATGAGCCTTGCGTACTTTATCACAGGGCTGGGGGAGCGTCAATTCAACGAATTCTCCCCGGACTATCCGGGAGGCCACGTCATCCGGCGGCCGGCCAGCACGTGCACGTGCACGTGGTCCACGGTCTGCCCGCCGTCGGTACCAGTGTTCACCACCAGCCGAAACCCGCGCGAGCCGACGTCGCGCGCGAGCTTCGTTGCGACCGCCACGATGTGTCCGAGTAACGCCTCGTCGCCGCCGTCAACGATCTCGGTAACGGTCGCGTAGTGTTTACGCGGCAGCACGAGCAGGTGCTTAGGCGCCTGCGGGTTGACGTCCACAATGGCAATCGCGTCGGCATCGCGATAAATCTCCTCCGCGGGGATCTCGCCTGCGACGATCGTACAGAAGAGGCAATCCATCGATGCATCCTTCGACAAGCTCAGGATGACACCTTAGCGCCTTTCGTCCGCTGCGACATTTACCACCCGAGCTTGCCGCATGCTGCGTACGGGGCTTACCGAATCGTGAAGGTCCAGGATTTCGTGGCCGTGTTTCCCGCTTCGTCGGCGACGCGAACGCTCACGCGAATGGTGCCGCGCCGATACGTCATCTGCGGCAGATACTGAATGAAGTGCGCGGTACGAAGACACTCCGGCGTCACGTCGTGCCCGTTCACGTCCAGGCGAATGCTCGACGGATTGACCGGTACGGCATCGGTGACGAACGTGGCATAGATCGCAGGTGAGTTCAGGGTCACGACGGCGCCGTCGCTCGGACCCACCGCGGAGATTCCGGGCGCCCGTCCCGAAGCGGAAAGCGTTTGCGCCGCCCGCGCCTGCATCGTGCTGCCGTCCTGCATCTGAAGGTGCGCCACGATCGGCGTATCCGCAAAGTTCGCGTTTGCGGCGATGTCGTAGCTTCCGACGTACGTTCCCGGCGCGCGCTCGGCCATCGCGATGCCCTCGACGTAGGCACCGATGTCGAAAGTGGCCGCGCCGCCCGGCGTGCCGTGCATCGTCACGTTAAGCGTGTCGCCCGAGCGCAGCGGGTGCGTCGCGTCGATCCCGACGTCGGTGATGCTCGCCGTCCCGCTTTGACCGCTCGTCGGCTCCGCCGCGCGCTCGGCGACGATCTCGCGCACCTCGCCCGTTTCGACGTTGTACCGAACGGTTACGCGATCGCCGGCAAGGAGATCTCCGAACGCCGCCGCCTTGCCGTTCAGCGATACCTCCGTGTCGCGATCGGGCGCGATAACGTTCCCGTCTTGCATCAAGAGCTCGTTCGAGTTCACGACGGCGACGACGCCGTACCGCGATCCGTATTCGTCGACGACGGACGTCACGGTGCCATCCCGACGCACGGCGATCTCCGCGTAGTCCCCCGGCCGGATATCGGTGAGTTCGCCGGAAACGTCGACGTCCACGCCGACGTCGTGCATCGTGATCAGGGCGTTGTTCGAGATCGGAATCGTTCGAATCGAACCGTTGAAAGAGAGCGTCACGGTCGGCGGCTCGGAATCGACGTCGACGGCCGTAACGGTTCCGACCTCGACCGTGCGATTGCCGACCGTGAAATCGCCCAAGCCGGAACGGCCGACGAGCTGCGAAACGATCGCGACGACGTGCGCGCGGCGATTGAAAGTCGCCTCAGCTCCGAGCACCGCCGTAAAGAAGCGCAGCGGCGCGTAGAAGACGCCGTTGCGACGCGTCGCGGGCGCGTCCAGGAACACGCGAACGCCGTCGACCGTGGCTACGTGACTGCCGTCGCGCAGGACGACCGTCTTCTCGCCCACGTGCGTGGTCATGCTCGAACCTTGCGCGCTGAAGTCGAGTCCGAGGGCGTGCACCGTGCGTTGCACGGGAACGAGCAGGATACCGCCACTCAGAAGCGGCGGTGGCTCGAGCGGAAGTGTCTCTCCGTTGATGACGATGCCGATCTCCGGCACCGGCAGCGCGTGATGCGCTGCGGTCAGCGCGACCATCGCCGCCACGAGCAGCGCGGCACGCCGGATCACGCGAGTACCTCGCGATAGACGTCGGCTGTTGCGCGCGCGCACCGATCCCACGTGAAGCGTCGTGCGAGCATCTGCCCGTCATTGACGAGCCGGGCGCGCAGCCCCTGGTCGTCGAGGACGGCGGCGAGCCGTTCCGCAAGGGCGCGCGCGTCCTTGGCCGCAAAGGTGAGCGTCGCCTCTTTTAGCACGGAGGGCACGGCATCGGCGCAGACGACGACCGGCGCTCCCGCGGCCATCGCCTCGAGCAGGGTCAGGCCGAAGCCTTCGCGCAGGGCCGGGTGCACGAGGGCACGAGCCCCGCGATAGTACGCAGCGAGCTCGCGCACGGAGGGCTCGCCAAGGGCACGAGCGTGACGGCGGCTCGTCGACGCGCGCTGCAGAGCGCCCGCGAAGTCGTCCTGGCCGCTCAGGTACAGATCGACGTCGTAACGCTCGGGAAGCGAATGCCACGCTTCGAGCAGCGTCGCCAAGTCCTTGTGCTCCCGATGATTACCAACGTAGAGGAAATACGGGCGCTCTGCGGCGTGCACGGCCGCGCCGGGAGCCGGTGCGAAGAGCTCCGGGTCGACGCCGAGCGCTATCACGCGAATCTTTGCGCGGTCGACCGCGAGAAACCGCTCGATATCGTCCACGGTGCGTTCGTCGGCCGTGATGACCCGTGCCGCGCGCGCACAAGCACGCCGCACGACGAAGCGATAGTACCACGCCACCTTGCGTTTGAAGTGCTGCGGAAAGCAGAGGTGGATGACGTCGTGCAGCGTGACGATCGAGCGCGCCGGAACGACCAGCGGTGCGTAGTGCGAGAGGAAGTGCACGAGATCGACGTGCGTCTTCGCGATCGCTAGCGGCAGCGCGACCTGCTCGCCCCAGTCGAAGTTGCCGCCCCGCGAAAAGATCGTATACGCGAACTCCGGCGCTACCTGCGGAAGCCTCGCGCACATCTCGCGCGCGTAGAGCTTCATCCCAACGGACATCTGCCGCGAGAGCCGGCCGTCGAGCCCCACGCGCTTCATCGCGCCTTCCGACACGCCGCGTACCGGTAGCGCGCGGACCAGTACGCGGCCTCGATGCCGCGACTGCCGTCGAGAAGCGCGCCTTTCACGAATAGCAGCCGCAGCCAGCGCGGCCAGACGAGCAGCCACTCGCGCGCGACGTCCCACGGCGACGACCGCATCGCGCCGGCTTCGAGATCCGTGTAGCGCTCGAACTTCGCACGATACGACGCTGCGTCACCGTACGAATAGTGGAGCAACGTTCCTGCGAGCTCGTTGACGGGGCCGTCGCACACCCATCGCTCGTGCAGCTCGGCGCTGCCGCCGGCCGCCGAATGCGCCTCGAGACGCGCGCGGCCCGTACGAAACAGACGCAGTAGCGGCTCGTTTCGCCACATGCGCAACGGTTTTCCGCAATAGTACGTCGAGCGCCGTACGACGTAACCATCGACGTCACCATCGGCCGAAACGATCGCGTCGCGCAGCGCGTCGTCGAGTGCTTCGTCGGCGTCGATCATGAGCGTCCACGGCGTCGCGACCGCCGATGCCGCAAAGCGCCGCGTATTCACGAAGCCGTCCCAATCCCGCTCGACGACCTGCGCCCCGGCAGCGCGCGCGAACTCTACCGTCCGATCGCGCGAGCGCGCGTCGATCACGAGCAGATGCATGTCGCGCGGCAAACTCGTCAATGCGCGGGGAAGATTGCGCTCTTCGTCACGAGCAAGGATAACGGCGGTAACGCTTTGCGGATTCAGGGGCGCTGCGTAGCTCTCGTCCGCCCTTCGACTTCGCTCGCTTTGCTCGCTTTGCTCAGGGTGACACTGCTGCGGTCGCTATGCTCGGTGACACTGCTGCGGTCGCTATGCTCGGTGACACTGCTGCGGTCGCTATGCTCGGTGACACTGCTGCGGTCGCTATGCCCGCGATCCGAATGTGCGAGAGCGGCACCGACAAAGTCGCGGTAGAGCGGCGAGGGACGATTCGGGCGCGATTTGAACTCCGGGTGCGCCTGCGTGCCGACGAACCACGGATGCATCGCTTCGGGCAGCTCGACGATCTCGACCAGCTGCGTCTTGCCGACGGTGTGGAAGCCCGTGAAGCGCATCCCGTGCTCTTCGAAGATCGGCGCATAGCGATTGTTGAACTCATACCGGTGACGATGGCGCTCGCCGATTTCGAGCTCGCCGTAGGCACGCGCCGAATGCGAATCGGGAGCGAGCGTACACGCATACGTTCCAAGGCGCATGGTGCCACCGTACATCTCGAGGTTGCGCTGATCCGGCATGAAATCGATCACCGGATCCGACGCGGTCTCGTCGACCTCGGTCGTCATGGCGTCGGGAAGCCCGCAGACGTTGCGCGCAAACTCGATGCAGGCCAGCTGCATCCCGTAACAGATTCCGAGGAACGGAATCTTGCGCTCTCGAGCGTGCCGAATTGCCAGCAGTTTTCCTTTAACGCCGCGCGATCCGAAACCCGGCGCGACGAGAATGCCGTCGACGTCGCGTAACATCTCCACGCCGTCGTTCTCGACGTCCTCCGAATCGACGCGCCGGATATCGACTGCCGCATCGTGAGCGGCGCCCGAGTGGTAGAGCGCCTCGTTGATGGACATGTACGCGTCTTTGAGCTCGACGTACTTCCCGACGATGGCGATCGTGACGCGGCGCTCGGGATGCAGGATGCGCTCGACGATCGCTTCCCATTCCTCCAAATGCGGCGCCCGCGTATCGAGACGCAGCTTGCGTACCGCTGCGTCGGCGAGGCCTTCGGCCTCCAGATTCAGCGGCACGGCATAGATCGTCGGCGCGTCGTTGTTCTGTACGACTGCGGATCGCGCGACGTCACAGAAGAGGGCAATCTTCTCCTTCAGTTCCGTGGGCATGGGGCCGGATGTCTGCGTGCGGCAGACGATCGCGTCGGGGAGGATACCGATCCCGCGCAGCTCGCGCACGGAGTGCTGGGTCGGCTTCGTCTTGAGCTCGTCCGGCGCGCCGAGGTGCGGAACGAGGGTGAGATGCGCGTACATGACGTTCTCGTCACCCACGTCGTAGCGCATCTGGCGGATCGCTTCCAGGAAAGGCAGCGATTCGATGTCGCCGACCGTACCGCCGACCTCGACGATGCAGACCTCAGCGCGGCTCGCTTCGGCAACGCGCTTCACGTGCGCCTTGATCTCGTTCGTGATATGGGGAATGACTTGCACCGTGGCGCCGAGATACTCGCCCCGGCGCTCTTTCTCGATGACGGCCTTGTAGATTTGTCCGGTCGTCACGTTATTGGCGCGCGTGAGGTTCTCGTCGATGAAGCGCTCGTAGTGGCCGAGATCGAGATCGGTCTCCGCACCGTCCTCGGTAACGAAGACTTCCCCGTGTTGATACGGATTCATCGTGCCGGCGTCGACGTTGATGTAGGGATCGAGCTTTTGAATCGAGACGCTGATCCCGCGAGCCTTCAGCAAACGGCCGAGGGACGCCGCCGTGATGCCCTTCCCGAGCGAACTGGCCACGCCCCCGGTAAAGAAAATATACTTGGCCACTCGGGATTGCTGTGTTCAGCGCGACCCGTTCGCGCCCCTTTTCAGCGCATGGAAACGTAGCGCTCGAGGCCGGCGTAGTCGTTGCCGACGGCGACGCCCGCGTGCGGGAACGACGCTGCGGCGAGGTCGCGAAGTGCCGCGATCGTCGGCGGCGCAGCTTCCAGCAGCACGAGTGCGCGGTCGTCGATTCGTCCGGGTAAGCGCGCGAGCAGACGGCGATACTCGCGTAATCCGTCGGGGCCGCCGTCGAGCGCCTCGCGCGGCTCGAACGCCGCGGGATCGGGTTTCTGCGGGAGATCCGCGCTTGGGACGTACGGCAAGTTCGCGACGACGCAATCGAAGCGCAGCGTCTGGTCGTGCGGCAGAAGATCCGCGAGTTCGAAATGGATGCGTCCTTCGATAGGCTCATGATGACCACTACCGTGCTCGGAGTAACGGCCGGAGTCGTGACTGGATGCGAGATCGAGCGCGCGAGCATTGTGACGAGCGATGGCGAGGGCTTCCGCACTGCGGTCGGTTGCGTAGACGACCGCTCGCGACAGCTCTGCGGCAAGCGTGCACGCGATGGCGCCGCTTCCCGTGCCGACGTCGAGGACGACAGGCTTCTCGTAGCCACCCAGATGGTGCAGCGCCGCTTCGACGAGGTGCTCGCTCTCGGGCCTCGGCACGAGCACCGAGGGGTTCACCTCGAAGGCGCGGCCGCAGAACCATGCCGTTCCAATGAGGTAGGCGACGGGCTCCCCCGCCGCGCGGCGTACGACCAGTGCTTCAAAGCGCTGCAGATCGGCTCCCGAAAGCGGGTCGTTGCCGTGGGCAATGAGCCAGGAGCGATCGCGCCCCAGCGTGTGGGCGAGAAGCAACGCTGCATCCGTGCTGGACGACGGCGACGCTCCGGAGAGATGCAAACTCGCCGATTGCAGAGCTCGGGTGATATCCTTCGGTAGGTTCAGGATGACGTTTCCCTCGACAGGCTCGCTAGGCCGCCGAGCCGGCTAAGAGCCGCGCGCGCTCGTCGCGCAAGAGATCCTCAACGATGGCTCCGATGTCGCCGTCGAGAATCCCGCGGATGTTTCCGTAGTTGCGGTTCGTGCGATGATCGGTCACGCGATCCTGAGCAAAATTGTACGTGCGGATCTTCTCGGAGCGGTCGCCGGTACCGACTTGGCTGCGCCGCAGCGAGCCCGCCGCCTCTTCGAGTTCGCGCTGTTTGCGCTCGTGAAGCATCGCGCGCAGCATCTGCATCGCACGCTCGCGGTTCTGCTGTTGCGAGCGCTCCTGCTGCGAGGCCACGATGATGCCCGTCGGCACGTGCGTGATGCGAATCGCCGATTCCGTCTTGTTCACGTACTGGCCGCCGGCGCCGCTCGACTTATACGTATCGACCTGCAGGTCCGCGGGCTTGATGTCGATCGCAACGGTCTCGTCGACTTCGGGCAGCACCGCGACGGTAGCCGTCGAGGTGTGAATGCGTCCTTGCGCCTCCGTTTCTGGGACGCGCTGCACGCGGTGGACGCCGGACTCGTGCTTGAACCAGCGATACGGCTGCTCGCCCTTCACCGCGAAGACGATCTCTTTGTAGCCGCCGGCTTCGCTCGGGCTCTCGGAGACGACGGCGACCTTCATCCGACGCGATTCGGCGAAGCGCGCGTACATGCGGGCGAGGTCGCCGGCGAAGATCGCCGCTTCGTCCCCGCCCGCGCCGCCTCGAATTTCGATGAAGACGTCTTTGTCGTCGTTGGGGTCCTTGGGGATCAGCAGCTCCGCGAGCTGGGCCTCCAGCATCTTGCGCCGGGTGCGTAGGGAGCGATCCTCTTCCTCCGCCAGCTCGCGCATCTCCGGATCCTCAAGCAATGCGACATTCGCCTCGAGGGCTTGGAGCGCCGCGCGATAGGCGCGATAGGCCTCGACCGTCTCTACGAGACGAGCGCGCTCCTTGACCAGAGCAGTGTACTTTGCTTGATCGAATGCGCCGCCGGCTGCAGCCAGCTCGGCCTCGATCTCATCGAACCGTCGGCTGGTCGCCTCGAGGCGCTCGAGTGCGCGCTCGTCCACGACCGCCGGTTACGCTTCCGCCGCGGCCTTCTTCGCTGCGCGTTCCTTGGAGCGGGCTACCGCCTCTTCTTGCTTGCGCTTCGCGATCGCGGCGCGCTGGTTGAACTTGTCCACGCGCCCGGCCGTATCGATGAGTTTCTGCTGGCCCGTGAAGAGCGGATGGCACGCCGAACAAATCTCGACCGCAATCTCCTTGCGGGTCGAGCCGGTCGTGAAGGTGCTCCCGCAGGCGCAGTGGACCCTCGCCTCCGGATACCACATGGGGTGGATCTTCTCTTTCACAGCCCCTCGATTATAACAGCGGCGGCAAGGGGGCTCCCCCCAAGATTAATGCTTGATTATAGAGGGTGCTGAGGCCAGAAGGCGATACCTTCTTCCTTAGTGGCCGCAAGGTAGGACCTCGGCCCAACCCCATCCCCCCCGGGGCAACATTGGAAACCCGGATAGAAGGAATAAAAACAATGCGAATACTCTCTTGGCCGTGCGCTGCAATCTTCGCAGCGATGGCCTTCTGGGCACCGGCGATCTCCCACGCGCAGGGCACGCCTGACTTTGGTGTGCCCCCGTCGGGCTCGATCCCGATTCTCTACAACGACCATCACGTCTATGCAAACCCCGACGTACTCAAGCAAGATCGGGTGCTAGCCGCGTTGGTGCGCAACGGTACGATCCTTATCCCACTGCGGTCGATGTTCGAGCAGATGGGGGCAACGGTCTCCTACGATCCCTCGACGCAGACCGTCACCGCTTCCAAGCCGGGCGCGTCGGTCTCCGTTACCGTCGGTAGAACCGAAGTCGTCATCAACGGCGAGACGCGACCGCTCGACGTACCGCCGATCATGTATCACGGTCAGGTTCTCGTTCCCGTGCGCGTGATCTCCGAAGGCATGGGCGCGTACGTAGAGTGGGTTCCGGACCGCCACATCGTCGTCGTGCGCTACGTCGTAGCGACGCCGATGCCGCCGCCGCCCACCATGGCACCACCGCCGCCTACCATGGCACCGCCGCCGCCCACGCCCACACCGTGGTCGTGGACCGGCGCCTATGTCGGCCTCAACGCGGGTGGGATAGTCAACCACGACACCGGAACCATGGTGTGCACTAATCCAGGCCACGTCGTGTTCGGGTCGGGCTGCGTCATCGCAGGCGTCGGCAAGATAAGCGCGGCCGGATTCTTGGGCGGCGTGCAAGCCGGCTACAATTGGCAGATGGGCCATCTCGTCCTCGGACCCGAGTTCGATTACCAAGGCACCACGCTTCAGGGCTCGACGAATTTCTACGGGCTCTTCCGTGGCATCCCGGCCGGCTCGGTTCAAGGGCAATTCACGGCGTCCGAAAACATGACGTCGTTCCAGACCGAGCGCCTGCGCCTCGGCTTCGCATCCGGACGAACGCTGATCTATGCGACCGGCGGCTGGGCGCAAGCAAACGTAACGCTCTCATCTGACTTGTCCATCGCAACGGGTCCCGTCAGATTCCCCGGCACGGTCAGCCTAAGCCGGAGCGGTTGGACGGAGGGTCTCGGCGGCGAGTGGGCCGTCAGTCCGCGTATGACCATGAAGATCGAGGGGTTGCTCTACACGCTGCAACCATACCGGACGGCCTTCACCGAGGTTCCCAACCTCGGATACACGATCGGGAAGGATTACTACTTCCACGGAAACCTCGTGCGGCTCGGCTTCAACTGGAGATTCTGAGCATCGTCTCTTCTCATCCTTCGACAAGCTCAGGATGACACGATAAAAAGAGGGGCGCCTAGGCGCCCCTCTCGTTTTTTCTTCCGTCCGCGTGCTAGGGAAGGTTCAACATTCCGCAGTGGCAGTACGCAAAGAGTGCCTGCGCCATTCTGGCGCCGAAGGGCACGCCGACGCCGGTGACCATGTCGTATCCCGGTCCGCTCGCGAATCCGGGATAGGTGGTGCCGTTACTGTTCGTGCCGTTCGAGCCAGCGCAGACGTCGTAGATGCCGCCGGGAGCGCTCCCGCATCCGCCCTGCGTGCCGTACCCCGCCTCACCCTGCGCGATTGCGTAGAGTGCAGGAGCCGCGGCGATTCCCCAGCGGTAGCCGTACGCTCCCGCGCCGTGCGCGTGCGCGCACGTCGAGTTCGCCTTGCACGCCGAGAGGAAGTCCGCGAACATCGCGGCCATCTCCG